>Ga0247721_100088_pt1 | contig 44209 bp, 36 predicted proteins | sample MSEWel2017_08_16_FD_189089 | JGI IMG/M metagenome (GOLD analysis project Ga0247721, IMG submission 189089) | Subsurface sediment microbial communities from gas well in West Virginia, United States - MSEEL Well Study Marcellus 3H_2017_08_16 | ecosystem: Environmental > Terrestrial > Deep...
AAAAGACTCTACATGATTATTCAACATTAACTGAAGAAAAGATAAATGACCTATTAGACTACTTTTTTGAGCTTCTTCCTGGTTATATCAAGAAATCATTAATGATTTCTAACGCCGAAAGTTGAGATTTTACTAAATAAATTGTTTCTTCCTTGGGAAAGCCCTGTTCTTTTTAAATTTAGAAGAACAGGGCTTTCAATTAAGTAGTTAAAGAATTTATAATAATTATTGTAAAAAATCATGAGGATGTGATAATTATGAATTTTGATAAGTTAGAAAACAGTTATGATCTTCAGCTGTCAGACTGGGGACCCTATACAAAAAAATACCTTGGTATTTCACATATAGCTGACCCCAAAAAAGGGATTCGATTCGACCTCAGTGTTTTTCCCGGTTATTATAGAAGAAAAGTTAAGATTCCTAATGTAAGATGGGAATCTGATTATCATCCTTGGGAAGCCGCCTCTGATTTAAGATATTATTCTAATCGTCATCAACTGGAATGGAAGGATCAGCTTTATTGTGATATTTCTTATTCAGAAATTGATAGTCAATCAAGATTGATTAGATGTAATTGTGTTAATCAAACAGACTCAATTCAGAACATCGTATTACACTTGATGGGATATATTAATTATCCTGACAGAGAATCATATAAATTAGATGCTGAAGTTGATTTTGTTTGGATAAATGCTTTAGATTATAATGAACTAAAATATTCGAGTCCGGAACCTCAAGATAATTTAATGCCTGATGGTTTATTAAGGGGAGAGGTTCAAGATGCTGAATTTGTTGATGGTACAGGATTGGGGCGTAATTTTGGTAAGGATTTGGGCGACAGAGCAAATTATAATTTTAAATTAGAAAAAGATATAGAAGATGCTGTTTTGATTATCAGATATAAAAATGAATCAGAGCAGATTCTTACTTTAAATTTAGAAGGTATAATAGAAAAGGAAATAGAGTTTTCACCTGCTAATAATGTAGAGATTAAAAATATTCAGCTTAAGAATCTTACTAAGGGTGAACATAAAATCAAATTAATATCTACTGGCGGTGCTGAAATAAAGATAGACGGTTTCTTAATAACTACTCTTGAAGATAGAAACAGCATTAATTTTATCCCCCAAAAAAATAATGTAGTTCCTGAAAATATAGAAAAAGTAACAAACAATTCTCTTTTGATAAAATACGAAAACATTAATCAATATTATGGACTTAAGTGGTCTTATGAAGATTTTGAAATAAGAGAATTTGAGACTAATAATTTAGATACTTTTATGAAGGAAACAGTTCATGACCATGTTTCAAAAAAATTAGTAGACGATGAAAGTGAAAAGACAAAATCACACTATACAAATGTCTTTCTGCGCCCTATCACTATAGAAGCTAATTCGAATCAAATTATATATGGTATGGTTTGTAATGGGAGCCGCCAGGAGGTTGAAAAGTATTTAAAAAACTTTAAATCAGATAAAAAAAATATGGATCAAATATACAATAAAGCTCAGAAAAAAATATTTAATTTTGATCATAAAGCTGAAGGTGAAAAATATAAGTTTAGTCAGCAGAAAATGGCTGCAACAACTCTGACAAATATAGTCTATCCCACATATATTAGAAAGGGATATATTAAACATTATCCTCCAGGGCGCTGGTGGGATTCATTATATACCTGGGATTCTGGTTTTATTGGTCTGGGTTTGACCGAACTCGATGCAGAGAAGGCTGTCGAATGTCTCAATACCTATTTGACTGATCCGGGCGATCAACATTCAGCTTTTATTCATCATGGGAGTCCAGTGCCAGTTCAGTTTTATTTATTCTTAGAATTATGGAATAGATTACGTTCAAAAAAATTTTTACAGTATTTTTATCCACGTTTAAAACAGTATCACCAGTTTTTAGCTGGTAGATGGGGCAGTTCAACCACCAGGAAATTAAAATCAAATCTTTTAAAAACATGGGACTATTTCTATAATTCTGGTGGCTGGGATGATTATCCAGCTCAGGTCTATGTCCATGAACAGAACCTGGAAGATAGAGTGGCTCCTGTAATAAATACCGCCCAGGCAATACGAACTGCTAAAATATTAAAAATGGCTGCCTATGAGCTTGGTCTGAAAGCAGATATAGAAGAATTTAATCAAGATATAGATATCTTTACTAAGTCTCTTCAAAAACATTCCTGGGATGAAGAATCTGGTTATTTTTCCTATGTTATTCATGATCAAGATGGAAAAGCTAAGAAGATTTTAAAAGATAAATCAGGTAAAAATTATAATATGGGACTGGATGGAGTTTATCCACTTGTAGCAGGAATTTGTAATCAAGAGCAGGAAAAAAAGTTAATTAATAAATTGTTTTCTAGAGAAAGAATGTGGACAGAAATTGGAATCTCTACAGTAGATAAGAGCGCTCCTTATTATAAAAATGATGGCTACTGGAACGGTTCAGTCTGGATGCCTCATCAATGGTTTATCTGGAAAACAATGCTGGATTTAAATAGAGCTGATTTGGCCTATAAAATTGCAGTTACAGGTCTAGAACTCTGGAAGAAAGAGGTAGATAAATCATATTCTTGTTTTGAACATTTTCTCCTGCAGTCAGAACGAGGAGCGGGCTGGCATCATTTTGGTGGACTTTCGACACCTGTATTAAGCTGGTTTGCGGCTTATTTTACCCCTGGGAAATTAACTACAGGTTTTAATGTTTGGGTTATCAGCCAGGAATTTAATGACAAGAACAGCTCACTGACAGCCCGACTTAGAATATTTGATAATAATGACGGAGTAAGTATTATTGTTTCCCTTAATTCAGGTAATTCGTATAGAGTCACCTGGAATGGAAAGACTATTGAATATCAGAATTTGAAACCTGGTCTGTTAATTATAAAAATTCCTGGTGGTTTATTAGAAGGAGAACTAAAGGTTATCCATTAATTTGTTTAATCTATTATATATAAGAGGATTCTTAACCAGATTATAGAATTATATTTAAGTAGCCTATAAAAAATTATTTTTTTAATTAAACCAAAGTTAAGTCTGGAGAATCCAAAATGAAAATCAAAAAACTAAAAAATCGCATAATTTTATATTTTATTTTTGTTACAATTATTCCCTCAATGCTTATAACATTTTTTTATTATTACAATACCAGCAATCTTTATGAAGAAAACATTCTTGAAACAGCTGTCACTGATCTTAATTATATAAAGAATAATGTGGAAGAAAGAATTACAATGGCTAATCAGTTTACCGACTGGTTTTATTTAAATTCCAATTTTAATGATTTGTTGAGTAATAATTATTTAAAAACTTCCAAAGAAGATCTCGAAATTTATAAACAAATAAACCTTCATCTTAATAATTCACCCCTGGAAAATTATGTTGCTTCTTTAATTATTGTTGGAGATAACGGAAAATCTTTTAAACTAGCTACGGATGGATCAATGATTGAAATTGAAGATATTAAATCACAGAGCTGGTTTGAAAAAGGTACTAAAGCTGATAATTCTGTTTACTGGCCGGGTTTGATTGAAAATCCTGCCCTAATTAGTAATTATGATAATGTAATACCTGTTATCCGACCTATTTTCGATACTACTTTATATAAAAAAATTGGCTGGGTTTTTGTTGCTTTTAAAGAAAGCTTAATTACTGATATTTATAACAGCAGTAATAATTATGAGGTAAAAAAATATTATACTATTGATCATCATAATAATATTCTAGCTTCAGAGCATAAAAATGAAATTATAGAGAGTCATCAATCTCAAACAGAGGTTAAAAACATTCTAAACCAGAAATATGGTTATTTTAAAATTGAAAATGAAGGAATTGATACCCTTTATATTCATCATAAATTGGATCAGAATGATTGGTCTGTAGTTGAAGTTCTGCCAATGAATGTTCTGGCAGAACAAAATAAAGTTTTACTGCATACTTCGCTAATTATTTTTCTGATTAGTTTGATATTAACTTCTATTTTAACAGTTTATCTTTCTTCAAATTTAACCGAACCTCTCAAAAAAATTATCCGACAGGTAAATCAAATTTCTCTGGGAGTATTTGATAAAAATAAACATATTGAAGGCCAGGATGAATTAGGAATTCTGGGTTCAAAGATTAATACTATGACAGAAAGTATAAAAATTTTAATGGATAAAATGGTGGAGGAAGAAGAGGAAAAAAGAAAATTTGAATTAAAAGCACTACAGAATCAAATAAACCCTCATTTTTTATATAATACGCTTAATTCTATTAAGTGGATGGCTGCTGTACATGGTGCAGAGGGCATAAAAAAAATGGTAGTTGCCTTAGGAAGACTGCTGCGCAATCTTTCTGCAGATACAAATAAGGAGATTACTCTGCAGGAAGAGTTGGATATTCTTGATGATTATATTTATATCCAGGACATCCGCTACAGTGGTAAAATAAAATTCAAAAAAGAAATTAAGGATTCTGACTTATTAAAGGCTAAAATTATCAAGTTTATTTTACAGCCCTTAGTTGAGAATGCTATTTTTCACGGAATAGAACCTAAAGAAGAGGCAGATTTAATAAAAATTAGAGCTGAAAAAATATTTAATCTTGAAGATAAGCCCAGAATGAAGATTACTGTTTTTGATAATGGAATTGGTATGAGCAAGGAAGAGATTGCTAAAATTTTGAATAAGAATGAAGAAGTGGAACATAAACATGGTTTAAATGGTATTGGTATTCAAAATGTTCAAGAGAGAATAAAAATGAATTATGGAAATGAATTTGGATTAAAAATTAATAGTAAAGAGGAAGAGTTTACAGAAGTAATTGCTATATTACCAATAAATTTTTAATAAAGATAACAAAATATTTTATTAAATTTATAGAATTAGAAAAGATACCCGGGAGGAAGCCAGGATGATTAAGGTAATGTTGATTGATGATGAAGTATTAGTTAGAGTTGGACTTAAATCTTTAATTAACTGGGATGAATATGGATATCAAATTATTGCTGAAGCTTCTAATGGAAAAGAAGGCTTAAAATTGATTAAAGAAAAGCAGCCAGAAATAGTAATTGTCGATATTAAGATGCCGATTAAGGATGGAATAACTTTAATCAAAGAAGTTAAAGACCTAAATTTAAATACGGAATTTATTGTGTTAAGTAGTTTTGATGATTTTGAACTGGTTAAAAAAGCTATGAAACTGGGAGCAGTTGATTATCTGCTTAAGCTTGAATTAGAGGAAAAAGAACTTGTGAATGCTCTGAATAGTGCTGTTGAGAAGGCAAAAGAAAACAAATCTGATTTGGAGAGTAATAAAAAAAATAAAAGCAAATTAGAAGAAGTAAAGAAAAAAACATTACATAAAATACTGGCAGGAATAATTTCAGATCAAAATCAAATTAAAAAACTTTTTGAAAATTTAAAAATTAATCTAAAAGAAGAAAAAATATTATGTTTGACAATTAAAATAAAGGATAAGGATGTATTAAAAAAATTTAGTCAGGGAGATATAAATCTTTATGAAGACTCAATTATTAATATAGTTGAAGAAATTGTTGGTGATTTTTATAATTCAACAGTTTTTATGAATAACTGGGGTGAGATTGTAGTTTTTTTAAATTTAGAGAATGATTTGGAAACTGAAAAAGAGAAAATCTCTAGGTTGAATTTACGTCTGCACAAAATGATTAAAAATTACTTTTCTCTTTCAGTTACCACTGCTGCCAGCAGCTTAAAAAATAATTATCTTCAATTAAGTGAGGCTTTTGTTGAATGCTCGGAATGTTTAAATTACAGCTTTAGATGTGTAGAAGGGAATGCAATTTATTATCAAAACTTGCCCCAAAAGACTAATCTGCAAACTTCAGAGTATATTAAAAATTTTGTGATAGAATTTGATGAAAGTCTGGAGTATAGAGAAATAGAAAAGGCTGTAATGTTGCTGAAAAAAATAATTGCTAAAATTAAGCAGAATTATTTAAGTAGAAATAATGCATTTAACCTTTATTTTAAAATTGCAGCTTCTTTAGAAAAAAATCTGGAGCAAGAAATAATAGGCCAGTTCTTTGAAAGTAATAATTTATATCAGAATATAGATTCGATAACCAATAATAGGGATTTAATCAGCTGGCTTCAGATTCTAACCGAAAATCTTAAGCAGTATATAGATAAAAAGAAGGATAATCATCTTATCTTAAAGGCAAAAAAATATCTTAAGCACAATTTTAATCAGGAAATCAGCCTGGAACATACAGCTAAAGAAATAAATGTTAGTTCAGGTTATTTGAGCCATCTATTTAAAGAAAAGAGCGGGATTAGTTTTACTGAATATTTAAATCAACTAAGAATTTCTGAAGCAAAAAAATTGTTGAGAAATAAGGGATTAAAAATTTATCAGATAGCAGATCAAACAGGTTATAATAATCCATATTATTTTAGCCGTGTTTTCAAAAAAGTTACTGGTATAAGTCCCACTGAATATAGAAAAAGCAAATAAATATTAAATTTTTGTATGAAATCTAAAAAAAGTACAAAAAAGTCAACTTTTTATTTTTAGAAAATTTAATATCTTAAAATTAATTAGATTTGTATATTAATTATTAAGATACTGCATTTATCCCCGAGCTTTAAAAATATATAATAAATTTAGAATAAAAAATATTAAGGGGGAGAAAAATTAATGAAAAAGACTTTTGTTTTTAGTTCAATTTTTTTAGTTTCAATTTTATTGCTGGCAACTTTATCTGTAGCCGCTCAGACAACCATTCGAGTGGTTTTATGGGATTATGAGATGTCTCCGGAGTACCATGAGTTAATTAATACTTTTGAAGAGAAAAATCCGGATATTGATGTTGAGGTTGTAGATGTTACATCTCAGGATTATGGTGATAAGCTTACAGTAATGCTTTCAGGTGGAGAAGATCTTGATGTTTTTGCTGTTAAAGATATGCCTGGATACTCTAATTTTATCAGTATGAATCACCTGGAACCTCTAAATGATTATATTGAAAGAGATAATCTGGATACTTCAATTTACAGTGGTCTGATGGAAGAAATTAAAATTGATGGTGAGTACTATGCTATTCCATTCAGAACTGATAACTGGATTTTATTCTATAATAAAGATATCTTTGATGCAGCCGGTGTCGAATACCCAACAAACGATATGACCTGGCCAGAATTTAGAGAAAAGGCTGCTGCTGTAACCAGTGGTTCAGGTAGTGATAAAACATATGGTGCTTTTATTCAACCATGGATGTCTTTAGCAACAAACTTAGGAGTACTAAAAGAAGAAGGGGCAACTACTCTTGCAAATGGAGAAGATTATGATTTCTTAAAACCTGGTTATGAACTTTACTTAAAAATGCAGTATGAAGATGAATCTGTAATGCCTTATGGTGAAGCAACAACATCTAGTGCTCATTACAGAACCCAATTTGAGTCTGGAAAAGTTGGAATGGTTTATATAGGAACCTGGAATATTGGAGCACTTATTTCTGATAAAAAAGCGGGAAGACATGATGTTAACTGGGGAATTGCCAAGTCTCCTCACTGGGCTGATATGGAAGAACCTGATACAGCAATTTCTATCGTAACTCCAATGGCTATCAATTCTAATAGTGATAAAAAAGAGGAGGCCTGGAAGTTCATTAAGTTTGCAGGAAGTGAAGAAGGTGCCAAGATTTTTGCTAAACACGGTGTACTACCTGCAGTAAAAACTAAAGATGTTCTTGATGTATATACCTCTGCAGATGGATTCCCAGAAAATTCTGCTGCAGCACTTGAAGCTAAAAAATTACTCTTAGAATTTCCTCCTGCACCTAATGCTGGTGTAATTAGTTCCATCATTCAGGAAGAACATGAATTAATTATGTTAGATGAAGTCTCAATAGATGAGGGTATTGATAATATTGAAAGAAGAATAGATATGGAATTAAACTGGTAAACTGATAAATAGTAAGTCAACTGGACGAGTTAATTATTAGCTCGTCCAGTTTATTAAATAGCAACAGGAGGTGACCGGGAAACCGGAAATTATGAAATCAATCAAAAATTTCTTTAATAATATTTTTAAAAGCAGTGATTCTGGAGCAATGGTAAGTAAAAATAGAAAAACTGCTTATTTTTTTCTGCTACCTAATTTTATCGGTTTTTTTATTTTCACTTTGATACCTGTAGCAATTGCTTTTTTTCTTTGTTTTGTGCGCTGGGATTTTTCAAATCCAATGAGATTTGTTGGTCTCAAAAATTTCACTTATATGTTTACAGATCAGACCTTTTTGATTGCGCTTAAAAATACATTTTTCTTTACTCTTGTCTCAGTACCTTCAACTATGATTATTTCCCTGGGACTGGCAATTTTATTAAATAAAATTATAAAAGGTGTTAAATTTTTAAGAACAATGTATTTTATTCCCTATATTACTTCGATGGTGGCAGTGGCTATAGTCTGGAACATGCTTTATAGTCCATCTATGGGTCCTATCAACAACTTTTTAAGAAATATGGGAGTTAATAATCCACCAGGCTGGACTGCTTCAACTGACTGGTCGATGATCGCAATTATTATTATGAGTGTCTGGAAACAGATAGGATACTATATGGTTATTTATCTAGCAGGTCTGCAGGGAATACCATCTCATCTTTATGAAGCGGCTACAATTGATGGAGCAAACTCCTGGCAGAAATTTAGATATGTTACCCTGCCGATGTTAACACCTACTACATTTTTTGTCAGTATTATGCTTTTAATCGGATCATTTAAGGTCTTTACTCAGGTTATGGTTATGACGAGTGGGGGGCCGGGTCGTTCCAGTAATGTTTTAGTTTATTATATTTACAATCAGGCATTTGTCTATAATAGATTTGGCTATGCTTCTGCGATTGCCTTTGTTTTATTCTTTATTGTTTTAGCGATAACTATTTTCCAGTTTAAAAAAGAAGAAAAATGGGTTAATTATACTTGATAATTTGGAGGTGAAGGAGTTATTATGTCAACAACTAAAAAAATAACAGTTTATATATTATTATTACTTGGTGCTGCAGTAATGGTCTTTCCGTTTGTCTGGATGCTTTCAGCATCTATCAAAACTAATATTCAGGTGTTTGAATATCCAATTCAATGGATTCCAGATAATCCTCAGTGGCAGAATTATATTGAAATCTGGAAACAGATTGACTTTTTAACTTATTATAAAAACACTATCTTTTTAACTTTAGTGGTTACTGGTCTAAGTCTTTTTACCAGTAGTCTGGCAGCATATGCTTTTTCTAAAATCGAATTTCCGGAGCGAAATTTACTATTCTTATTATATATAGGTACAATTGCGGTTCCGTTTCAGGTTATTATGATCCCGCAGTTTATGATCATCAGAAATATTGGTCTTAGTGATTCACTCTGGGCTCTGGTTCTGATTCAGGCATTTACTCCTTTTGGAGTGTTTTTACTGAGGCAGTTCTTTATGAGTATCCCCAATGAGTTAAGCGAAGCAGCCAGAATTGATGGTTTAAATGACTTTGGTATTTTTACTCAGATTGTACTACCTCTGGCTAAACCAGCCCTGGCAACCCTGGCTATTTTCCAGTTTGTATTTGTCTGGAATGATTATCTGGGTCCGCTAATTTATCTTTCGTCTGACAGCAATAAAACTATTCAGCTGGGGATAATGAAGTTTATGACTCAGTATTCCTCTGATTATGCTCTGATAATGGCGGCTTCAGTAGTGGCTGTGGTTCCAGTAATTATTATGTTCCTTTTCTTACAGAAGTATTTTGTAGAAGGAATTGCAATGTCTGGTATTAAAAGTTAAGTTTAATTAGCTCATAATAATAAACAAAATTTTTACAAGAGTAATATTTTAATTGAGGAGTTTTGTTATGACAGAAAGAAAATTTTGGTTAGAAACAATGTTTGAGATTATTGATCCGGTTTTAGAAAATTTAAGTCAGGAAAAATTAAAGCTTAAGATGCCGGTTGCTGGAGAAGATGAGCGGGTTAAATTTAGCTATCTGGAAGCTTTTGGGCGAACTTTGAGCGGAATTGCTCCCTGGCTTGAGCTTAATTCTAAGGAAGTAGATTTGTCTCCAGAGGAGAAGAAAAGACTGACTAAATATACTAAGTTAGCCAGAAAATCAATTAAAAATGCAGTTGATCCTGATTCAGCAGATTATATGGTTTTTGCTGATCAGATCAGGCAGCCCTTAGTGGATACTGCTTTTTTAGCTCAGGCAGTTATCAGGGCACCTGAAGAACTCTGGCAGAAGCTTGACTCTCAGACTAAAACAAAACTGGTTGAAGCTTTAAAAAGCAGCAGGCAGATCAAACCATATTACTGTAACTGGCTTCTCTTTTCGGCAATGGTCGAGGCAGCTCTTGCTTTTATGGGAAAAGATTATGATTCAGTCAGAATTGATTATGCTATAAGAGAACATATGGGCTGGTATCTTGGAGATGGAGTTTATGGTGATGGCCCTGAATTTCACTTTGATTATTATAATAGTTTTGTGATTCAACCGATGATGCTCGATATTATTAAGGTTATGAAAGATAAGGATCCAGAAATTGCGGAGATGGAAGCAGAGGTTTTAAGCAGAGCTCAGCGTTATGGAGAAATATTAGAAAAAATGATTGCTGCTGATGGAAGCTATCCACCAATTGGACGTTCAATTACCTACAGGTTTGGAGTTTTTCAGCTGTTATCACAGCTTTCATTAAATGAAAAGCTGCCTGAATCTTTAAATCCGGCTCAGGTGAGATCTGCTTTAACTGCTGTAATCAAAAAGGTAATGGAAGCCGATAATGTATTTGATCAAAATGGCTGGTTAAATATAGGACTTTACGGTAATCAACCTGATCTGGGGGAACATTACATTAATACAGGCAGCCTTTATCTGGCCAGTGAAGTGTTTTTAGCCCTGGGTCTTGCTGAGAATTCAGAGTTTTGGTCAGCTCCGTTCGAAGCCTGGTCAGCTAAAAAAATCTGGAGTGGAAAAAATATAGCTGCAGATCATGCACTTTAAAATATTTAGCTGTTTAGTTTTTAAAATCATTATATTTTAAGGTTAATGGGGTGGAATGATGAATTTTTATGATCTGGAAAAAGCTTTAGAGTCAAACAGCAGCCGGAATAATCTTTTTTCTGCAGACATAAAATCAAAGATTAATCAATTAAAAATGTCTAAACTGATGCAGAAAGAACTAATTCAGATTGAAAAAAGTGCTGAGAAATTTATTGAAAAAAGTCTGGCAGAACTTACTTTTAGAGATTTTAAGATTTATTTTGAAAATGGTTCCCGTAAAGAATATGAAAATAAATACTTTCAAAGGAGAGAAGCACTTGTCTCTCTGGCAGTAATGGCTTTGTTAAGCACAGAAGATGAGAAAGGAAAATATCTAGATGCACTGGAAGAGGTTATCTGGGAAGTATGTGCTGAATTCACCTGGGCTCTGCCTGCACATTTGGACTGGGATAGTTATAATCCTGATCAGGAGTCTGAATCTAAACTCTTATCTTTAAAAAAATGGCAGTCTGCTGATAATTTTATTGAAGATTCCAGAGAGGTTATTGACCTTTTTGCTGCAGAAACTGCTTTTGCTCTGGCTGAAATTGGCCATTTGCTGGAAACTGAACTGGATTCGTTAATTATCAGCAGAATAAAAAGTGAAATAAGAAAGAGAATATTACTCCCTTTCAGTGATTTGAAAAATTCATATCACTGGGAAAGTCTAAAAATGAACTGGTCAGCAGTTTGTGCTGCTTCTATTGGCAGTACAGCTATTTATCTGCTGGAAGATACTGCAGAATTGAGCCGGATTTTGGATAGAGTTATTAAAAGTCTGGAAGTTTATCTTTCTTCTTTTGCAGGAGATGGAATTTCTCAGGAAGGGCCTTCCTACTGGAATTACGGTTTTTCATTTTATACATATTTTGCCGAGTTATTGAAAAAAAGAACAGATAATCAAATTGATTTACTCTCTGATGCAAAAGTAAAAAAAATTGCTTTTTTTCAGCAGAAATTTTATCTGAGTGGTGATCAGGTGATTTCTTTTTCTGATACCCCACTTACTTTTAATTTTAGAGCCGGACTGAGTTCAAAGTTAAAAGAAAACTTTTCGGAATTAAAACTTCCGGAGCTGGAGTACAGGGCTGATTTTCACAGTGACAGCTGTTACCGCTGGCCCCATATAATTAGAGATTTGTTCTGGCTGCAGCCGGAGTTTTTTGCTGAAGAAAATGAAGGTGATCAAGGCTTAGATAAGCTTGATCAGAGTGATAGCTACAGCTATGAAGCAGATGCTGAATGGTTAATTTATAAAAATAAATTTAAGGGTAAAAAACTTGCTATAGCAGCTAAAGCAGGCAATAATAATGAGCCCCACAATCACAATGATCTGGGATCATTTATTTATCATTTTGCTGGCGAGAGTTTTCTGGTAGATCCAGGAAGTGGTGAATACAGTAGAGATTATTTTGGCAGCCACCGCTATGATTATCTGGTTAATAGTTCTCGGGGACATTCAACAGCTTTGATTGGCGGGGAAGTGCAGTTTGCTGGGGAAGCTGCTTTTATTACAGAGAATGACTTTATAGCAGCAGATGATCGGCTAAAATTTTCTTTCCGACTGGATAATGCCTACAGTTTAGAAAGTCTAAATTATTATCAGCGGCAGTTTAAAATTAATAGAAAAAAAGGACAGTTCTTTGTAGAAGATAGTTTTAAATTTAGTCAGGCTGAAAGCTTAACTGAAAGATTTGTCAGTTTTTTTGAACCAGAACAGACTGCAGATGACTTAATTAAACTGCAGGGAGCGAATAATTCAGTCTTTATTAAATTTGAGGCAGAACTATTTAATTTTAAACTGAATTCTGAGGAATTTACAGCTCACAGTGGGGAAAGAAAAAAATTATATTTACTTGATTTTGAACTAAAAAAGAGGATTAAGGAAGAGAAATTTAAATTCGAGATTTTTCCTGATCTATAAATAGTTTTAAGATGTCCTGCTTTTTTAAAAAAACTTAATAGATTATATAATCAGAGCAGAGTTATTTGGGTTTGATTTAAAATTGTTTAACTAAAATATAAGAAAGGAAGATGAAATAAATGGCAGAAAATAAGGGAGAAAATCATATTGGAGCACTTCATGATGAAGATTATAAAGAAAAATATTTTGAGCCTTTAATTGATCATAATTCAATGGTTTATGATGTGAGCAGAGAAAAAGAATCACTCAATGGCCGCTGGAATTTTCAGATTGATCAATATGATACATTTTTAAGAGCAGACTGGTATTCAAACAAAAAAGAAGATGAAACAGGTCTTGAATTGCCTCTGGATCATGATTTTGAGCAGTGGGAAGAAATTAATGTTCCTGCCTGCTGGAATACAGAGTCTGATAAATATCTTTATTATGAAGGACCTGCGGTCTACCATAAATCATTTAAATACTCAAACTATGGAGAAGATAAAGTCTTTCTGAAACTGGGAGCAGCAAATTATGACAGCTATATCTTTTTAAATCAAAAATTTGTTGGACACCATCAGGGTGGCTCTACTCCTTTTATGCTTGATATTACAGAAAATCTTGCAAAAGAAAACAGCCTGCAGATTGTTGCTGACAATACAAGACGTAGAGAGGCAGTACCTACAAAAAATACTGATTGGTTTAATTATGGTGGAATTTATAGAGATGTAGAACTTTTAAGATTACCTGAAACATATATTAAGGACTTTTCTCTGGCACTTGCAGAAGCTTCCTATCAGAAAATGGATCTTAACTTAGAAGTGGCCGGAAAAGAGCTTAATGGAGAAGCAATACTTAAAATTCCAGAATTAGATCTTGAAGTAAAAACAAAACTGGAAAATGGAATGGCAGAACTCAGTTTTGCTGCTGAGCCAGAACTCTGGAGTCCTGATAATCCTAAATTATATCAGGTTATTTTAACTTATGCTGGTGATCAAATTGAAGAAAAAATTGGCTTCAGACAGATAAAAGTTGAGGGTAGAGATATTTATTTAAATGGAGAAAAAATATTCCTTAAGGGGATAGCTGCTCACGAAGAAAGTGTTGCCAATGGAAAGGCAGTAACTGAAGCGGAAGTAATTGAAAATATTAAACTGGCAAAAGAGATGAACTGCAATTATATTAGGCTGGCCCATTATCCTCACAGCTATAAGGTAGCTCAGATTGCTGATGAGATGGGAGTTATGCTCTGGGAAGAGATTCCCGTTTACTGGGCAATTGATTTTAAAAATCAAAGAACCTATAATGATGCAGAAAATCAGCTTTTAGAATTAATTAAAAGGGATATTAACAGAGCCAGTGTTATAATCTGGTCAGTTGGAAACGAAAATGAAGATACTGACGCTCGACTTAATTTTATGAGCGGACTCGCTAAAAAAGCAAAAGAGATCGATCCAACAAGACTGGTATCTGCAGCCTGCCTGGTTGATGAAAAGAATAACAGAATTTCCGATAGATTAACAGATTATCTTGATATAATAGGTCAGAACGAATATTACGGCTGGTATATCCCAGATATTTCAAAATTAATTGACTGTATGGAAAATTCTAAGCCGGATAAACCGGTAGTGATAACCGAATTTGGGGCAGGTGCTTTAAGTGGAGAACGGGGAACAAAAGATGATCTTTTTACAGAAGATTATCAGCTTCAGGTTTATCAAAAGCAGACTGAGGTTCTGGGAAATATTGAATATATTAAAGGTTTAAGTCCCTGGATTTTATTTGATTTCCGCTGTCCCAGAAGAACTAATAAATATCAGAAGGGTTATAACCGTAAAGGATTGCTTTCTGCTGATAAGAACCATAAAAAAATGGCTTTTTACGAGATGCAGAGATTTTATTCTGAAATAGAATAACTCAGGAGGTGAAGATTTAATAGAGCTTAAAGTTTGTTCTATTAATAGATAATGAAACTTTCTTTTAGTACTTTAGCCTGTACAGACTGGGAAATAGAAAAAGTAGTTAACTTTGCAGCTGCTAATAATTATGATGGAGTTGAATTAAGAGCCAGAGAACCCCATTTAAGTACAGATTTTAATCAGCAGGAGCGCAAAAGAATAAAAAATTTATTTCGAAAAAATAATTTAGAGATTCCCTGTATTACTGCCTATACCAGGTTTGGTTATCAGGATGATGAACTGCGCCAGAATAATATAAGACAGTTAAAAAAGATGATCGATCTCGCAGCTGATGTTGGGGCTGAATATATTAGAACATTTGGTCCGGCTCCTGATAACACTTTTAGCCTGCAAAAAGTAATTGGCTGGATTAGAGAATCTTTTTTAGAAATTGACGATTATGCAGCAGAAAAAGGTGTTAAAGTTCTGCTGGAAAGTCATGATGATCTCTGTCTTGGTAAAGACTTAATTAAAATTTTTGAAGGAGCAGGTCTAAAAAGCTGTGGTGTTTTATGGGATGCTGCTCATTCAGTGAGAGCTGGAGAAAAGATAGCTGAAACGGTCAGCTATCTTAAAGATTATATTTATCATGTTCATTTAAAAGACTGGATTAAATTAGCTGACGGTGAAGATTATTATGTATTGCTGGGTGCCGGTGAACTGAAGGTAAATAAGTTATTAAACTGTTTACAAGATATTAATTATAAAGGTTATCTTTCTTTAGAATGGGAAAAAATGTGGCACCCGGAAATTGAAGAATCTGAGATTTCTATAATTCAATACTCCAGAAAAATGAAAAATGATTTTTTAAAAAATATTAAATAATATTTTATAAAATGATATAATCAACCTGAGAGTTAGTAAAGTTAATTTTATTATAATCTCTTATTAAAAAATTGGAGGGGATTTTAAATGCAAGAAGTAGGATTTGCGGTTGTAGGTGTCCGTAATTTTGCCGGCAGTTATCTTCGTAATATTGAAGAACTGGAAGCTGAGGGAAAAATTAAACTTACTGCTGTAGTTGTTAAGGATCAGGTTAAAAATGCTGAAAAAGTGAGGGAACTGAGACATAGAGGAATAGCAATCTATAGTTCATATGAAAGTTTACTTAAGGAATCAAAAAATAGCGTAGATTTAATTGGACTTCCAGTTTCTATTCCAACTCATGCAGAAATGGCAATTAAGGGAATGAAGGCCGGTTATGATATTTTATTAGAAAAGCCTCCTGCCCCAACTGTTCAGGAAATGGATGCAATAATGAGAACTGAAAAAGAAACAGGTAGGTTTACCTCTATTGGTTTTCAGTTTATTCATTCCAATACAATCAGAAAAATTAAGCAGTTTATTTTAGAAGGCAAGTTAGGTGAAATTAAAGAAATAGCTGCTAAAGGATTTTGGTCGCGCTTTAAGTCATATTATGATCGTAATAACTGGGCTGGAACAAGTATAGAAATGGGGAAACTTGTTCTGGATGGGCCAATACATAATGCCTTTGCTCACTATTTAAATAATATGATTTTTCTTGCTGGTTCGGATATGCAGAGTTCAGCTGAATTGAAAAGAGTTAGAGCAGAACTTTACAGAGCTCACAGCTATATTGAATCAGATGATAATTCCTGTCTGGAAGCGGAGACTACTAAAGGGACAAAGATTTATTTTTATGTGACTCATGTACCGGAAGAAAAAAGAGATCCTGTAATGGAGATTGTAGGAACTGAGGGTAAAATCAGCTGGAAGATGAATGAGGAAACAAAGATTGAATTAAATAATGGGGAAACAATTGAATTTGATAATGAAGGTCTGGATCCTCACAAAGAAGTATTTAGAATTGCAGCCGATAAAAAACTTGGATTAATTGAAGAGTTATACTGTACTCCTGAAAATACTAGAAGTTTTACTGTGGCAATCAATGGAGCCTATGAATCTGCTAAAAAAATTAAAGCCGTTCCTCAGGAATTAGTAGAAGAATTTACCAATGATGAGGGAGAATATCAGACAGTACTGCCAGGTATTGATGATTTGATTGATCAGGCTTTTGCAGAAAGAAAATTAATATCTGATCTGGGTAAAGTAGATTGGGCAGTTAAAACAGAGTGGATAAATGTAGAGAACTATACTGATTTTAATCCATTTAATTAATACAGTTAAATAATTAGATATTGATGTTAAACATTAATATATTTATTCCTTGGAAGATGCTCTCTGATGGTGAAGAATAGTGATTTATTACTTCATCTAAAGAGAGCATTTTATTATTAGAGCCAATCTTTTTTAATTAATTGAAGAATCAATTAATAAAAATCAAAACTAAAGGCTGCTCTTTTAAATCAAAATTAAATTACTTATTAAGAGAGCAGCCGAGCATTAATACTTATGTTATTTATCTATTCAAAATCAAGTACCATACTCTTAACATTTACACCTTCAACAGACTTTAATTCTTCTTCTAATGCCTCTACTTCAGTATTGCTTGCAGTAAGATCTAAAATTATCATACCCTCATCAGCACAGTCTCTACTTTCGTGCATCCCCAGGCGGGTTTTAATTATACAGCCGTGTTCAGTTAATATTTTCTGGACAGTTGGAGCAGCATCAGTTCTTTTGTCAATCAAAATTGCCATAATCATAGAATGCTTCATCAGATCACTCCTTTTTAAGTTGAAAAGACTCATATTTTAATATTTAACCATTAGATCAAATTTCCCTTTAAAAACTTAGATTTAATCAGAAATAAAATTAATTTGTTTGACATTCGAACAAATATAAATTATAATTTAATTAAAGTCAAAATATTATTTTTAAAACAAAAATTCAGAAAATAAAAAATATTATAAAATAACTTGTTAAAAAAGAGGGAATAATTATGTTAGATAATGATAGTAAAAAAATTTTTGGCTGGTCTGGTCCTGCTGCAGGTGCAGCTATTTTTAGAATAATCAAGAATATTGGTCCAATATCGAGAACAGATATTGTTAAAAAAACAGGTCTGTCTAAATCAACAGTAAGTGTTCATACAAAAAAATTGTTGGAAATGGGTTTAATCAAAGAATCTAAAAGTAAAAACAAATCTGTGGGTAGTGTGGGAAGGAATCGTAAATTACTTAAATTTGCAAAAAATAATGGCTATATTATTGCTATTGATCTGGGAGCAACCAGTTTAAATGTGGGGCTTTGTAATTTAGATGCCGAAATTATTGATTTAAAAGGAAAAAGTGTTCTGGTGAACAGTGGTCCTAAAAAAATTATGGTTGAAATAGATAATTTTATCGAAGAATTGATAGTGAATAACAATGTTTCTAGAAATAAAATTTTTGGTATTGGTATGGGAGTTCCCGGACCTGTTGAATTTTCCAAAGGTCTGCCAGTATCGCCTCCAATTATGCCTGGGTGGCATCATGTGCCGTTAAAAGAAATATTGCAGGATAAATATAATTGTCCTTCTTTTATTGATAATGATGTAAATGTTATGGCTGTTGGGGAAAAGCATGCAGGTGTTGCTCAAAATTTTTCTAATTTTATTTTTATTAAGATCGGAACTGGTATTGGAGCAGGTATTATTTGTGAAGATAAATTATACAGAGGTTCTAAAGGATGTGCTGGTGATATTGGACATATTTCAATAAATGGGGAGGAAGAATTATGTCCCTGTGGTAATAGAGGCTGTCTTGAAATTGTAGCGGCAGGTCCAGCAATTGCTAAAAAGGCTAAAGAAGCAGCAAAAAAAAGAGAAAGCGATTTTCTGCTCTCAGTTTTAAATAAAAAAGGAGATATTACAGCAAAGGATGTCGGAGAAGCAATTAAAAAAAATGATAGTTCTGCAATTGAAATTGTAAAAAATAGTGGCCAAAAAATTGGTCAGGTGACCTCCCGACTGGTAAATTTTTATAATCCTTCTTTGATAATTATTGGAGGTGGAGTTGCTAATATTGGAAATTATTTAATTTCAGCAATAAAAGAGGAGGTATTTAGACATTCTACCTCGCTTGCAGTTCAGGATTTAGAAATTGAATTATCTAAAAAGAATGAAGAGGTTGGGATAATTGGAGCTGCAGCGATGGCAGTAAATGAAATTTATTCACATGATAATGTTACAGAGATGGTCTATCTGGATAGCAATTAGAGTTGGTAATTTTTTTATTATATTATCTCATCTTAGAAGTATGAGGTTGAATTTCTGGAAAAAGTTGGAGGGGATTAATCTGATTCTTGTTCCAAGAGTTGTTGGGGTGAAAATATGGAAAAGCATTATTTTTGGTTAAACAAACTAAAGAGTACTTTGGAGAAAGAGAAAAAGAATTAAAAGAAGGAATTTAAAGAGGGAGGAGATAATTTGAAAAGAATAATTGCTGTTAACTCAAATACCTACCACGGATTTTCTCTCAAACAGGCAATTACAGGGATCAAAGCAGCAGGTTTTAAATACATTGAACTTACTGCTACCAAAGGCTGGACAGAGCATGTTTTTCCGACTATGTCTTTAAAGAAATTATATGAGATCGAAGATCAGCTGATTGAGGCTGGATTAACTCCGATTTCTTTAAGCGGTCACACAAATTTGATGGATAATAATCGGGTCGATGATTTTATTGCTAATATTCGTCTTGCTCATTTTTTTGGCTGCAAATATATTATTTCTTCGATTGGGGAAGCTCACCTGGAAGATAAAGCAGAACTTTCTGATCAGAAAACAGCCGAAAACATTAAAGATTTAATTCCTTATCTGGAAGAATATAAGCTGATTTTAGGACTTGAAAACCATGGTAAACATGGAACAGGTAAGCATTTAAAAAAAATTGTTGAGCTGGTTGATTCTGAGCGAGTTGTAATTAATTATGATACAGCCAATGCTATTTTTTATGGAGAAGAAAACCTTGATTTAGAAACCGATTTAAAGTCTGCAGTAGAAAAAGTCGGACATCTGCATTTAAAAGATAAAGCGGGCTCTCAAAAAGAATGGAATTTTCCTGCTTTAGGTAAGGGTAAAATTGATTTTGAGTCTTTATTTAAAATTTTAAAAGAAAATAATAATAATTCTCCTTTCAGTATAGAAATAGAATTTACTGAAGAAGGGCCGACAGATCTGGCTGAGGTAAATGAAGCAGTAAGAGAATCCTATCAGTTTCTTAAAATAGCCGGTTTTGATATTTAACTTTGATTGACCAAAAGTTTTAAGGTGTTTCTGGATAATATATTTGATAGAAAATATGAGAAAGGGGGGGCAAATGCAAAAAATTGCTATTGTTGGTGTTGGAGGGATGGGTACAGTGCATTTTAATAACTATGCTCAAATTAACGAAGCTGAGGTGAAAGCAGTTGTTGGTCCTTCAGAGGATGATCGGCAGAAAGCAGCTAACTGGGGAGTGAAAATTTATCCGACAGTAGAAGAATTACTGGTGGCTGAAGAAGTTGATATTGTGGATATCTGCACCCCTACATTTTTGCATGTTGAGCATGCTCTTAAGGCTTTGAATGCTGGCAAAAATATAATAATTGAAAAACCAGTTGCTCTACATGAAGAGGATGCGGAAAGAATATTTGCGCTGGCTTCAGAGATGGATGCTCAGGTATTTGTTGGTCAGGTGCTTCATTTTACCAGGGAAGTTGAGATTTTAAAAGAAGCAGTAAGAAGTGAAAAATACGGTAAGGTGCTGGATGCTTATTTTACTCGTTTAACAGCAGCACCCAACTGGGTTCAGGGGGGATGGATGTTTGATAAAGAAAAGAGCGGACTTTTGCCATTTGATTTGCACATTCATGATCTTGATTTAATTATCAGCTTGTTTGGTAGGCCTGAAAGCTACAGTTTTAATGCTGCCGGCAGAAAAGAAAGTGAGTTTAAAGAGCACTATCGTTTTAATTATAATTTTGGAGATTTAAATGTTGGAGCTGAGGCAGCCTGGTTTAATGCAAACTATCCTTTTACTGCCTGCTGGCGTGTCTATTTTGAACAGGGTCTCTTAGTCAAAGAAGAGGGTCTTACTTTTTATCCACCTGAGGGAGATCCAGTAGAATTTGATATAGAATCAGAACCTAAAATTGAAACAGGTATTAATTTACCACCGACCGCAATGTTTTATCATGAACTTTCTCATTTTATTGATTGTGCGGAGAAAGGAGTAACAACGGATCGAATGACAAAGAAAGAATTAATTACAACAGTTGAAATTTTAGAAGAGATTGCTGGTTTACAATAATATTTTGAACAGAGAATCGATTAATTTGGACAGGGGTTTTAACAGCAGTTTTAGCTGCTGAGTCTTATAGAGATTTTCAATAAAAAAAGGAGGAAATTTATTATGAAAAAAGCTTTAGTGTTTCTGGTTACTTTTTCTCTCTTAGTGACTCTTGTTTTTGCTGGCAGTGTAAGTGCTCAGGATAAGTATAAGATTGGTGTTCTGGCCCCGGCAGTTACTCATGGTTGGGTAGCAGCAGTTGCCTATCATGCTGAGGCACGCTGTGAAGAACTTTCTGATCAGATTGAATATCGAATTCAGACCAGCAGTAATGCTGCTGAAATGACTTCGCAGCTTGATGATTTAAAAACCTGGGGAGCAGAAGCAATAGTTGCCTTCCCACAGTGGACAGGTATGGAAGTCCCAATTAGAATGGCAATTGAAGATGGAATTGAAGTAGTAAACTTTGATATTAAAATTGATGTTGATGGTGTTTATAGAGTAGCTGGAGATAACTATGATATGGGAGTTGAAGGTGCACACTATATTACAGATAAGATTGGTAAAGAGGGAACAGTAGTGATTTTAGAAGTTCCAACAGCTGGTTCAGTATCTGAACTCCGCAAAGCAGGATTTTTAGATACTCTAGAAGAAATAGGAGCTGATTTTGATCTGCATACTTATGCAACTAAGTTTACCCGTGAGGCAGGTCTAAGTGATATGTCAGATATTTTAATCAGACATGATCAGATTGATGCTGTTTATTCAATGGATGATGAAACCTCTATTGGGGTAGTTAAAGCAATTGAAGAAGCAGGTCGGGAAGATATCAAAGTAGTTACTGGTGGTGGAGGAATGCAGGAATACTTTGAAATGATGCCGGAGTATCAAAATATCTGGCTGGAGTCCGCACTTTATTCGCCAGCAATGGTAAAAGATGCTGTTGATATGGCATTAGATATCTTAAAGGGCAAAGATGTGCCTCAGGAAAAAATAATTCCTACTACCATAGTTGACCGTACAAATTATGAAAAGTTCCTGGATCCAGATTCTCCTTATTAATATTAAACAAATGGTTCAGTCAGCATTTTGAATTTCATAAACAATTATAATTGAGATATCAAATATACCAGATAATCAGAGGTTAAGAAATTTACCTGAATTATTGTACCAGAAAAGCAGGGATTTCATAGCCTCTGATTTGAATTGATGGGATGTGATTTAATGAAGATAGAAATGAAAAATATTTCCAGAGCATTTGGAGCAATTCAAGCCCTAAAAGATGTTGATTTTTCTGTTCAGGGAGGAGAAGTCTGTGCATTGATAGGAGAAAACGGAGCCGGAAAATCAACTCTAATGAATATTTTAGGAGGGGTACTGCCTGCTGATCAGGGAGAAATTTTAATTGACGGAGAAAAAGTAGAATTTAATTCGCCAGCTGAGTCATTGAATTCCGGGATAGCATTTATTCATCAGGAATTAAATTTGATCAATGATCTTCCCATTTATGAGAATATGTTTATTGGTCGGGAGTTGAAAAATAAGCGGGGTTTTTTAGATTTAGAAAAAATGGAGAGTAAGACGAGAGAAGTGTTTGAAAAAATGCAGGTTAAGCTTGATCCGAAAACAATGGTTAGAGATCTTGATACATCCTATAAACAGATAGTTGAAATTTCAAGGGCAATTATGATGGATGCATCAATTATCATAATGGATGAGCCGACAACTTCGCTCACAGACCAGGAAATAGAGCGGGTATTTTCAATGATGGAAACTTTAAAAAAACATGATGTTGGAATAGTTTTTATTTCTCACAAATTGAGTGAAGTTATGGAATTTTGTGATCGTTATACTGTTCTTAGAAATGGAGAAACAGTTGCAGAAGGTTTAGTGGAAGAAGTTACTGTAGATCAGCTGGCTTATTCGATGGTTGGTCATGAAGTAAGAACAGAGTCACTGCAGCGAGAAACAGAATTTGGTGAGGAAGTTCTGAGAGTAGAAAATTTAACTTTTGAAAATAATTTTAAGGATATTTCATTTTCCGCTCATAAAGGAGAGATTCTGGGTGTTACAGGACTTTTGGGAGATGGACGCCGTGAACTTTTCGAAGCTATTTTTGGCAGCGGCCAGATTGAATCAGGAGAGATTTATTTAAAAGGTGAAAAAATTAGAGTCAGAAATACTACTGATGCTCTGCAGAAGGGAATAGGATATCTGCCCCGTGATCGTAAAGAAAATGGTATAATAAAAGATATGAATATTTTTGAGAATGCTTCAATTGTTACCTGGCCTATATTTGATAACTGGGGAGTTATTGATCTGGAAAGGCAGGAAAAAGAATTTGAACAGCAGGTGAAAGATCTACAGATTAAAATGGATCAAAAAAATGATCCGATAAATAGTCTTTCGGGTGGGAATCAACAAAAAATTGTACTTGCAAAATGGTTAATTGCAAGTCCGGAGCTCTTTATCCTGGATAATCCCACTCAGGGAGTTGATGTAGGAGCTAAAGAAGATATTTACGATATTATTTTAGAACTTGCAGCTGAAGATATTGCAGTAATTATTTTATCCAGTGAGGCCAAAGAAATTATTCGAATCTGTGACCGCAGTCTGGTGATGTATCATGGAATAATCCAGGGGGAACTTAAGGGAGATTCGATGACAGAACATGAGATTATGCGGCTGGCAACTGGTGCTCAGACTAATTCTAGGCAGGAGGGATCCTAAGATGCAGGATAAAGATAGAGAAAAAGGATTTAAAGATTGGTTTTTAGATAATTGGACAAATAAACCGATATTTAGCACCGGTATTGCCCTTGTTGTGATGATAATTTTACAGACCTGGAGTCTGGGGTTCGATTATGACTCTTTAGGCAGTTGGTTTCTTACCTGGATCAATAACTGGATAAATATTTTAAGAAATAATGCTGGAGTTGGTCTTATTACTTTGGGAATGTCTTTTGTAATTATGTCAGCCGGAATTGATCTTTCTGTGGGATCAACTCTGGTAGCTGTTGGTGCTTCTTTGATGATGTTAATTGATAGAGGTCCCAATGGAATTCTAATTAATCTGGGAATTGAAGGAATACCAGCTATTTTTATTGCAGTAATTTTATCACTGGCAATTGGTTATTTTTTAGGTAATTTGAATGGGCTTTTAATTACCCGGGGGGGTATTCCACCTTTTGTGGTGACTCTGGCAACAATGAAATTCTACCGCAGTGTAACCCAGCACTTTATGCAGGGCTATAATCCGCGGGTTCCGATGCAGTTTCTTGGAATTTCAAATTTTCAGATTGGCAGCTTTAGAGTAATGCCAGTAATTTATTGGCTGTTGATTGCAGGTGTTTTATATTTTGTTTCTAAACGGACAACTTTTGGGCGTCAAATTATAGCTGTGGGTTCTAATGAACGTTCTGCAAATTTATCTGGAGTTAATGTTAAAAAAGTAAAGCGAAGGGTTTATGCAATTACCGGATTATTAGTCTCTTTTGCAGCTATTATCCAGGTCTCCCGGATTGGATCAATGGATTATGCTAATGCTGGTAGTGGTTACGAGATGGAAGCAATTGCGGCAGCAGTTGTTGGTGGAACCAGCATGAGTGGAGGGCGCGGAACAGTAATTGGAACAATCCTTGGGGTTTTAATTATTGCTGTAATGAATAATCTGCTTAATTTACTTGGTGTTCCTCCTTTTCTGCGAGAAGCATTTAAAGGATTAATTTTAATTGGAGCTGTTTTAATGCAGAAAAAAGAGAAATCAGTTTGATTAAATTTATTTATATTTTGCGGAATATAGAATACTATTGAGAAGGCAAATAATTTAAACTGGGAAGTGAGAAAATGGCTAAATTAAAAGTGGGAATTATTGGAACCGGTTTTGTTGGTCGAGCCCATGTTGAAGCATTAAGAAGAATCGGGAATGTTGAGGTTAAGGCAGTTGTGGCTAGCTCTTTAGAATCTTCTAAAAAAGCAGCGGCAGAATTAAATGTTCCTGGTTATTATGCTGATTATCTTAAAATGCTGGAAGAGGAAGATTTAGATGTAGTTCATAACTGTACCCCAAATTATCTGCATTTTCCCATCAATCGAGATTTTCTGGAAGCAGGAGTCCATGTTTTTGCAGAAAAACCACTGGTGATGAATACAAAAGAAGGAAGAGAATTGCTGGAAATTATCGAAAAAAAGGAACTGTATACAGGAGTAAATTATAATTATCGGCATTATCCACTGGTTAAAGAAATGCAGAATCAGGTGCAAAAAGAGCTGGGGAAAATTCTTCATATTCAAGGTCATTATTTACAGGATTGGATGCTTTTTAAAACCGATTATAGCTGGCGTGTTGATCCTGAAAAAGGAGGCAAATCGCGAGTTGTAGCGGACATTGGATCTCATTTTTGTGATCTGCTGCAGTATCTGACTGGTAAAAAAATTAGTCGTTTGATTGCTAATACAAAAATTGTGTATTCTGAACGTAAAAAACCCCTTTCTGAGGTAAAAAGTTTTGCCAAAGCTGAAGCAGAATCGGCGGAATATGAAGAATATCAGGTGGAAACAGAAGATTATGCTTCGATACTTTTTGAACTTGAAGATGGTACAGCAGGCAGTTTTATAGTTTCTCAGGTTGATGCTGGTCATAAAAATGATCTTTTTATAGAAATTAGTGGTAGTAAAAAGAGTATAAACTGGTCTCAGGAAAATGCCAATCATTTATTTATTGGGCATCGGGAGCAGGCTAATCAAGATTTAGTTCGTGATCCTTCCCTTTTGGCTGAAAAAGCTGCTGAGCGCTGTTATTATCCAGGAGGTCATATTGAAGGTTGGTCAGAAGGTTTAAAAAACTCTATTAAAGATTTTTATAAATGTGTTTTGGAATCAGGAAACCCGGTAGAATATGATTTTGCAACTTTTGCTGATGGTCAGCAGGAAGTTAAAATTACTGAGGCAATTTTAAAAAGCAGCCGGGAGGAAAAATGGGTAGAAATTGAGTAAGTTAATTATTTGGTTATGATATAGTTTTAATTATTAATTAAAATCTATTTATAAATAACTTTAAAATACTTTTGAAATGGAGTGTTGAATATGGGAAGAAAAGTAACTTTATTTACCGGGCAGTGGGCAGACATGAAATTTGAAAACCTGGCACAGACTGTAAGTGAGATTGGTTATGATGGTCTGGAAATCGCCTGCTGGGGAGATCATATGGATGTTCAAAAAGCAGCCAGAGAAAGTTCTTATGTAGAAAAGAAGTTAGCAATTTTGGATAAATATAATTTGGGAGTCTGGGCTATTGGCAACCATCTTGCCGGTCAGTGTGTTGGCGATCGTTATGATCCTCGTCTTGATAATTTTGCTCCGGAAAAATATGCAGGCAAACCGGATGAAATACGAAAATGGGCAATAGAAGAAATGCAGCTTACAGCAGTAGCAGCAGGTAATCTTGGTGTTAATTTAGTTACAGGTTTTACAGGTTCTCCTATCTGGAAGTTTTTTTATTCTTTCCCTCAGACTTCGGAATCAATGATCGAAGAAGGATTTGATCGAATAGTTGAGCTGTGGAATCCAATTTTAGATGTATTTAAAGAAAATGGGGTTAAATTTGCTCTGGAGGTGCATCCGACAGAAATTGCATTTGATTTTTATACAGCTCAAAAACTTTTAGATAAATTTGATTGGAGACCTGAATTTGGAATAAACTTTGATCCAAGCCACCTGATCTGGCAGGGCCTAACTCCACATCTATTTTTGAGAGATTTTAGTGAAAGAATTTATCATGTTCATATGAAAGATGCAGCAGTAACTTTAAATGGCAGAGAAGGAATTCTAGGTTCTCATCTACCCTTTGGAGACCGCAGAAGAGGATGGGATTTTCGTTCTCTGGGCCATGGTGATATTGATTTTGATGAGATAATCAGAGAGCTGAACAATATAAACTATACCGGACCACTTTCTGTAGAATGGGAAGACAGTGGAATGGATAGAATCTACGGGGCTAAAGAAGCTCTGGAATTTGTGCGCAGCATTGATTTTAAAGCATCTGATTTAGCTTTTGATGATTCAATGGAAAAATAAATTATAAATTATTAATACTGTTACCAGCTGCAAAAAGATTATGCAGCTGGTATTACTTTTGCTATTTTAATATATCTAATTTATTAATCGTTTATTTACGATTAACGATTAATATGCTATAATAAGACTGAGGAGGAATTAGTTATGGAGAATAATAAAGAAAAAATAAGAGAAAGTGTAAAGAAAAACTATACAAAAGTAGTCAGCAGTAAAAACAGCTGCTGCAGCTCTTCCTGCTGTGGTAGTTCTGAGGTTGAAAGAGATATAAAAACAGAACTGGCAGAAAAAATGGACTACAGTGAAGAGGAGCTTGGGGAAGCTTTTGCAGAAGCTAATTATGGACTTGGCTGTGGTAATCCTGGCTCAATTGCAGATTTGAGAGAAGGAGAGACAGTAGTTGATTTAGGCTGTGGTGCAGGTTTTGATGTCTTTTTAGCTGCCCGGAAAGTTGGACCTAAAGGTAAAGTTATCGGTATTGATATGACAGAAGCAATGATTGAAAAAGCAAGAGAAAATGCCAGAAGAAATGGAATTAAAAATGTAGAATTTATTTTAGCAAATATTGAAGACCTACCAATTGAAGATAACAGTATTGATGTAATTATTTCAAACTGTGTGATCAATCTTTCACCTGAAAAAGAAAAAGTATTTGCTGAAGCCAGAAGGGTTCTAAAAGATGGAGGAAGGATTGCCATTTCTGATATACTGAAAGCAGAAGAGTTTCCAGAAAAAATCAAAGATGACCTTGATAATTTTAGCAGTTGTGTAACTGGAAGTATTGAAAAAGAAAAACTGCTTTCAATTTTGAAAAACTTAAGTTTTAAAAATATTGAGGTAGAAAGAAAAAATCACAGTGATGAAATAGTAGAAGACTGGATTTCGGGAATGAATATTAATAATTTTATTTATTCTGCCTATATAAGAGCAGAAAAGTAGTATGGATTGGAGTGATTATTGTGCAGGAAAAAAATACAGATTATAATTTAGACAAGCTGGCTGAACTGGCCAGAGGTTTAAGCAATCCTCACCGTCTCAGAATAATTAGAATTTTAGCTGAACTGCCGCAGGATAATCAGTGTATGGTGGGAAGTCTGGTTGAGCAACTTCCTATCGCGCAGTCTACTGTTTCCCAGCATCTTAAAATTTTAAAAGAAACAGGCTGGATTGAAGGTAGAATTGATGGTCCCAGAGTCTGTTACTGTATCAAAAAAAATGTTTTTCCTAAATATTATCAAGGACTTACTCAACTCCTTGACAATTAGTTTATTTTTACCCATGTTATTTTCAATAATAATATGGGTTTTCTATTGCCATTTTTTAATAATTAAGCACCTTAATTTCATTACTTTAATATTTTAATAGATTAAAGCTTGACATTAATAAAGAAGCAAAATATAATACAACTTAATAAACTTTAATCAAAAATTTTAAAATGGGGGTAAAAAGAAATGAAAAAAAGCTCTGAGAAGCAAGAAGAGAAAATGGGAAAAAGCAATTTTAATTCATTTATTAAGCTCTGTTTGACTGTTCTTTTCATTGTTGTAATTACTGAGATGTTTGGAACAAAGACCTTTAGATTGGGGCCGGGTAGGGTTGTCTTACTGCCGATGTTATTTGCTGTTGTTATTGGAATGCTGATAACTCCTGATCTATTGGGTAGTAAAATTGAAAGCTTGAAAAAAATTATTTCTATGGAAGAAGTAAAGATGGCGGGATCATATGTTATGATTGCCCTGCTGCCTTTAGGAGTGAAGTACGGAACACTTGTTGGACCAAATATTGTTGAAGTTGTAAAAGCTGGGCCTGCTTTTTTACTGCAGGAGTTAGGTAATTTAGGTACTGTTTTTATAGCTCTGCCGCTGGCTCTATTTTTAGGTATGGAAAGGGAAGCAGTTGGAGCAACAGCAAGTATTTCTCGAGAACCTACTCTGGGAGTAATTGGAGAAAAGTACGGTATTTCATCTCCAGAGGGAACTGGTGTGCTCGGAACATATTTAATGGGAACAGTTTTTGGTACAATCTTTTTTGGACTATTAGGTGGTTATTCAGCAGCAACAGGACTGCATCCACTTGCTCTGGCAATGGCCAGTGGAATGGGAAGTGGTTCAATGATGGCTGCAGCTTCTGGAGCACTTGCAGAAGCAGTACCGGAAATGAAGGATGGAATCCTGGCCTATGCAGCAACAAGTAATATGCTGACAGGGGTGACAGGTTTATATTCTGTTATCTTCTTAGGTCTGCCTCTTGTCAATTTTCTTTATGACAAACTGTATCCCTTCTTTTCAAAAAAGAACAGAGGTGATAAATAATGAGTCTTAACTTTGATAGAAGTTTAGAATATTTAAAGATGTTGATTATCGTTGGAGTTTTAATTTTAATTGGGCAGAGAATTGGTTATGGAGTGAATGTGATGCCTGCATTGCCGGGGATGTTAATTGTTATTTTAATTTCTTTTATAGCGTTAACTATTAAAGATAGTTTTCCTGGGCTTAAATTTCCAGCCTTTGCCTGGGCCTCATTAATTGCTCTAATCTTGAGCATGCCTTTTATGCCTACAGCAGATTTTTTCTTAAGATATACAAATGAGGTGAACTTTTTAGGAACAACAACTCCGATTCTTGCTTTTGCCGGTATTTCGGTTGGTAACAAAATTGAAAAGCTGAAAAAATTAAGCTGGAAGGTATTTATAGTTGCTATTGCTGTATTTATTGGCACTTATTTTGGCTCTGCTATTATCGCTCAGATTGTTCTGAAGCTGCAGGGGATTATTTAAAAATATCTATCAGGAGGAAGTGTTCTGCTTGCAGAAAAGTGAAATTAAAGCAAAGATAATTGATGTTATTGAAAAAAGTAAGGAGCAGATTATTGAGTTGGTTGAAAAGATTTACAATAATCCTGAGCTTGGATATAAAGAAGAAAATACTACTAAAATAATGGCTGAGGCCTTTGCTAAACTGGAAATTGATTTTAAAGAACATGAAAATCTAAGTGGGATTAATGCTCTCTATGAAATGGACAATCCGGGCCCTAAAATTGCTGTTTTGGGTGAGCTGGATGCTATTACTTGTGCTGAGCATCCTGATTCTGATCCTGAGACTAAAGCTGTTCATGCCTGTGGTCATAATATTCAGCTTGGGGTGCTTTATGGAGTTGCAGCTTCATTTAAAAAGGCAGGGGTAAAATCTGAGCTCTCTGGAAGTCTAAATTTTATCACTACTCCAGCTGAAGAATTTATTGAGCTGGAGTACAGAGATCAGCTAAAAGAAACGGGAAAAATAAGTTATTTTGGTGGTAAACAGGAGTTGATCAAAAGAGGAATTTTTGATGATGTTCAGATCTCAATTATGATGCACTCGCTTAATTTAGATACCAAAAAGGCTCTGATTGCTCCCAAAGGAAACGGTTTTATTGGTAAGAAAATTCGATTTGTAGGAAAGGAATCTCATGCTGGCTCAGCTCCAGAAAAAGGAGTAAATGCATTAAATGCTGCAGTTTTAGCAATTAATAATATTAATGCTCAGCGTGAGACCTTTGCCGAAGAAGATAGGGTAAGGGTTCATCCGATAATAACTAAAGGTGGAGATATAGTTAATATTGTTCCGGCAGATGTCAGACTGGAAAGTTATGTTCGGGCCAGGAATATAGAGGCAATGAAAAAGGCCAATCAAAAGGTAGACCGCTCACTTAAAGCTGCGGCAATGGCGGTTGGAGCTGAAGTAGAAATTAAAGATATTCCTGGTTACCTCCCACTTTTAAATAATCAGGATTTAGATGCTATTTTAAAATCAAATCTTTTAGAGCTGATTGATCAGAGTGAGCTTGCAGTCGGTGGTGATTTTACCGGGTCTTTTGACTTTGGAGATATTTCACATCTGATGCCCTCTTTACATCCGTTTTTTGGTGGTGTTATAGGAGACCTGCACACTAGGGACTTTAAAACTGAGGATCAGCAAACTGCCTATATTTTACCTGTAAAAGCCTTGGCAATGACTGTAGTGGATCTGCTTTATAATCAGGCTGAAAAAGCTGAAGAAATAATAAAAGACTTTGAGCCCAAACTCAGTCAGGAAGAGTACCTTGAACTTTTAGAAGATTTTTCTTCAGAGTTAATCTTTAAAAGCTAATGATTAATCTTAATCAGTTAAAATTTTAAAAATAAAAATTGTTTCAGCAGCGGCAGAGTCAATTCACTGCCGCTTTTGCTTGCTAAATACCTAAAGAATTATTATAATATGTATTAGTGGTAAAATTAGTAAGGTTATTTTATTGATTTTTTAATATAAGAAAGGAATGATTTAAAATGGAATCAAATAAAACGCTCTGGCAGCTTTATAAATCGAAGCCGCTGGTTTTAAGGATAGGAATTGCATTTATTTTGGGTTCACTGCTGGGATTGTTTTTGGGGGAATCAGTACTTGTTTTAGAACCTCTGGGAACACTTTTTATTAAACTTTTAAAAATGATAATTATTCCAATTGTCTTTTTAACCCTTGTAGCTGGAATGAGAAGCTTAACCCCATCTAAGTTAGGAAAGGTAGGTGCCCAGACTGTTGCCCTTTATTTAATTACAACTGCTGTTGCAATAGTAATTGGTTTATTTACAGCAAATTTAATTGCTCCGGGAATAGGACTTACTTTACCATTGGAAGCAGAGATTATGACTAAGGAAGCGCCTTCACTGGCTGAGGTCTTTATGAATATTGTGCCCAGTAATCCTATTGCAGCCTTTGCTGAGGGTAATGTCCTGCAGACAATTTTCATTGCTATAGTCTTTGGTCTGGCTCTAGCTGTACTTCAGGAAAATGCAGAAGGTAATATTAAATCAGGTGTAGAGAGTATTTTTAATATGATTGAGGCTGGTGCAGAAGCGATGTTTAAAATAGTCTGGGGTGTTATGGAGTTTGGAGTTATTGGAGTCTTTGCACTGATGGCTTCAGTATTTGCCAAAACAGGTGTTGACGCACTAATTCCCTTTAGTAAACTTATTTTTTCTCTTTTAATAGCGGTAATTGTGCACATTGCTGTTACTCATCTGCTGGTAATAGTCAGCGGACTTTTAAAGCAGAGACCAATGGGCTTTTTAGCGGGCGTTAAAGATGCGATGCTTACTGCCTTAAGTATTAGATCGAGCAGTGGTACTCTACCTGTCTCTATGGCCAATGCAGAAAATAATTTAAGAATAGATGAAGAAATTTATAGTTTTACCTTACCGCTTGGGGCCACAATTAATATGGATGGTACTGCAATGTATCAGGGGGTAGCAGCTATCTTTGCTGCCAATTTAATCGGGCAGAGTTTAACTATTGCCCAGCAGGCTACAGTTGTTGTAACAGCAGTGCTGGCTAGTATTGGAACAGCAGGTGTTCCAGGTAGTGGTTTGATTATGCTGACCCTTGTTTTAACTCAGCTTGGACTTCCACTTTCAGTAGTTGGTTTTGTTGCGGGGATTGATCCAATTTTAGACCGCTTTAGAACAGTTAACAATGTAACTGGAGATTTGGCTGTAACTGCTCTGGTTGCAAAGTGGAATGATGCAATTGATTTTAGCTCAGGCAGCTGGAAGCAGTAGTGCTAATTTATTTGAATTGATAATGTTTTAAGTTAAAAAAATATATAAATAATAAAAAATCCCTTTTCTTAAAGAGTAGAATTTGCAGAGACTCCTTTGAGTAAGGGATTTTTTATATAATTTGAGATATAATAATTTAAAATATAAAATTCAGCCTTTTAAATATCACTAAGTTTCTTTTTTTATATTTTTCCAGAAAAAGTCTATATGTTCTTCGGTTTCAGCTTCCAATTCTTCAAAACTGTCCAGTTCAAAGAGTAGATAACGCATTCTAAAAAATACAATGCCGCCAATGAATTCATTTGCCAGCAGAAAGCAGTTTAGATCACTCTTTATTTCACCTTTATCCTTCATTTTTTTGAAAAACCTTTCTCCAATTCTGACATTATTTTCGAGTCGCTCTTTCATTCTCTTTTTAACTTCAGGATGGCTGTGTTCCCGGAGCATAATTTTTAGCCACTTAGATTTATTTTTATCTTTCATCTCATCAATTATTAATCTGCCAAAAAAGTGAAGAATTTCAACTGGGTCTTCATTTTCATTCAATATTTTAGACTTATAAAATTCTTCTTCCATGTCAATCGGGGCCAGCTTTTTAAAGAGTTCAGAAAAAATAGCTTTTTTGCCCGAAAAGTGATTATAGATTGAGCTTTTCTGAATACCTACACTATCTGCTATTGCCCTGATCGAGGTTCCGTGATAACCATTTTTTGCAAAGAGATTTAAAGCAGAATTCAGTATCTTTTCTCTAGTATCTGCCAAATTATTTCACCTCCAAAAAGGCCGGTTTAAAAATCAAAACTAAGGCCGGCAGGATTAAAAGTGAGCCAATTAAACAGCTGCCAACAGAGACTGTAACCAAAAAGGCAAAGAATTTAACCGGTAAAAAACCGGAGATTAATAAAACAGAAAAACCTACTATAACTGAGAGTGCATTAAAAACAATTCCTCTGCCTGATGTTAAAAGTGTTTTTAAGACTGCATCTTTTGCCTCCAGAGATTTTCTCTCTTTGCGGTAGCGCCAGAGGAAGTGGATTGTATAATCGATACCAACCCCGATCATAATTGAGGATAACATTGCTGTGATCATATTTAGTTCAATACTTAAATATCCCATTAAGCCAAAAAGAGAAATAACTGCAGTCAGCAGAGGTAATATTGAATAGAAGCCGGCTGTAAATGAATTGAAGAGGATCATTACAACTATGGCAACCAAAATAATGGATATCAAAAGACTCAGGACCTGACCTCTGATTACAACATCTACCATCTCAGATAAAAGGTCACCAAAACCCCCAACCATGGTAAAGATAGAAGCAGATTCTTTTTTGCTTTCCTCTCTTAAATAATGCACAGTACGGCTTATTTCATCTGTACTATTTGTCGGCATCCGGGCTGTGATCAGCGCATGCTGCCGGTTAAAATCGACCAGTTTATCCAGGTCACCAGACATTGAAAAGAGCAGAAAATACTGGGCCAGAGCATTACGAGAATCCGGTATTTTATCAAAGTTTATGTCACCATTATGCAGCTCTCTATTCATTTTTCTCATAATTTTGGAAACGGCAGTAACTTCACCAATCGTGTCATAAGTAGCAATATCTTCTTCAAATTCACTGATTTTCTGCATTATATCAGGTTCCATAATATCTCCTTCTGCAACTATGGAGATTGTGTTTGCTCCTCCAAATTTATTATTAACCAGCTCAGTTGCTTTAACTATTTCAGAATCTTTTTCATAAAAGCTCATTGGATTTGTGTCGATCTTTAAGAAGAAAATTCCACTGCTGATAACAATTAAGATAATTAGAGTAATAATAATAATTCTTTTGGGAAATTCAATAACTAGATTGGCAGTTTTACGGAGTATTTTTTCTAATATCCCCTGATCTTCCTCACTTTTTTTAAGAGGTGTTGCTACTTTTAAAAGGGAAAGAACTGCCGGGATAAATAAGATGCTGGCAACAATTGAAAAAGCAATACCTGCTGCTGCCAGAACTCCAAGCTGTCTGGCTGGAATAATGATATGACTGATCAGTGCTAAAAGACCAATCATCGTTGTTATTCCGGCTGCTATTACCGGCAGCCCGAGGTTGTTTACAGCCTCTTTACTTATTTTTTTGTCTAATTGAATATTTCTGGCACCGTTTTTTTCTCCTTCTTCCTCTAAAGCCAGCTCCTGATAGGCAGCAATAATGTGAATACCGTAGTCATTTGTAACGGCAATCATAATTATTGGTAAAATTATTGTAATTAGCTGAAACTTCCATCCTAAAATAGGCAGCAGGGCCAGTGAAAAAATTATTGACATTACAACAACCAGAAAGGGCAAAAACACTCCCCGGAGCTGTTTGAAAGCCAGGAATAAAAAAATCAACATAATTAATAAGCCAACCGGCATTAAAAGCCTCATATCGTGCTGGATTAGTTTTGCATTTAAGGCTCTAACTATCGGCAGGCCGGCCTTCATTAAGCTGCTTTGATCCGGGAATTTATTCTCTGCATCAGCAATTACCTGATCAATTTTATCTAAGACTACAGAGTCTGGAACATCTTCTTTGAGCACAGCTCCGATAGAGATTGCTTTAAAATCTTTGGAAACTACATTCCCGATAACCAGTTCATTACTTAAGAGGCGTTCTTTAAGTTCAGATTTTTCGGCTTCAGTACTGGGAATATCTCTGATTGCAGTTTCTATAATAAGCTGATTATCTTTACCTTCAATATCATTTAGGGTAAAGGGAGAATTAACCTTATCTATCTCTTTGATTTTCTCTAAGCTGTCTGAAATATATTTTACTTTTTCTAAAACACTTTTTGCTAACACATCATCTGCTTCAACTGTAATCATTACCATTTCCGTACCGCCAAAAATAGATTCGATTCCTTCAATTCTGCTGCGGGAGGGCATATGAGAAGGAATTAAACTCTTAATTGCAGTATCAAGCTGGATATTCTGCAGTTGAAAAGCAGCAGAAGTCGTGATCAAAAAGAAAATAATAATGATTATCCAGGGATGTTCAACTGCAGCCTGGGCAGCTTTTTTAATTATATTTCTTATCATTTTTTAACACCCTCTCCTTAAAAGTAGCTGTTTATTCCCAGATAGATTAGCTCTTCATTTGCTCTGGCTAACTGACTTCTCTGATCATCATTAGCCTTAAGAACTGCACCTGCTTCTATTTCCATTGCTTCAGTGAGCGAATAGATAATCTTAGGTCTTAAAACAATGAGCTCAGAATTGAGATCATAGAGCAAATTGGCCTCCCAGCTGTGAAACTGCCAGAAAGGTTTTTCAGCGTGAAGAGAGATAATTTGAGAGTCATCGATATTTTCAAATAATCTTTTCTGATAATAATACTGACCTAAGAGATAGAGGTTATTTTCAAACTTGTAATCAAAGCCGACAACTGTCTCCAGCCCATCATTAAAGATGGGAGATTTGAAATCATTGTAAACCACTTCTGAAAAAATACCGATGTTTTTCTGGCCAATATCACCTGTGATATCAAAGCCTGCTTTAGTTACTTTGGGATATTCATTTTGATTATATTTCTCCAATTCATTACCCCTGAAGAGAGAAAGAGAAAAGTCAAAACCATGCCAGCGTCTTTTGGTAAATTTAAGGGCCTGCTGAAAATCATTAATATCTTCTCTTAAGCCAACTACAGCAGTAAAGTGCTGAACATTATTTAAATAATATTTAGCCTGCAGTGCATTAATACCTTCTCTGTTTTCTAAAGGGTTAATTGCACCGATGTCAATTGGATTGAAATAATTGCTGGGTTTAATGTTGTAGGAACTGCCCCAGTTAAAAATTTGTTTACCGGCTCTCCAGTCAATGTTTTCTGTATAATAATCGAAGTACCCTTCTTTAATTGAGAGTTCTGTTTCTCTATTTTTATTATTCATTAGATACTCAGAATAGCTTTCAAGCCCCAGATTAAGATAAAAGCCACCTGTATAGGAAAAATCTTTTTCAATTTCCAGGTTTAATTCTGTCTGATCCAGATTATTCTCATTTTCAAGATCATAGATATATTTTGTCTTAAAATCCCCTGAAAGAGAAAAAGGAAGTTCAGCTGCAGCCGTTGAGAAAGCACATAAAGTTACTAGAGTAATTAAAATTATTAAAGATAGATATTTTTTCATTTTTAGCACCCCATTTTATTTCGTTAAATTCTGCTATTAAACTATTATCTTTCTAAATAGCGGGTAGTAAAGAGCTGGTCATCAAGGTTAATGTTAAACTTGATTTCTGTCATTTTCATAACTGTTTTAGTTCCTTTTTGTTCGTTTTTAACTGTTATCTTTTGAGCAATCCAGTTATTATCTATTTTTTTAAAGTCTTCCAGCTGGACTGTTTTTAAAAGCTCTTCGGATTGATCATAAAATTCAACTTTTTTTGGGGACCAAATATCAGTTTTGACCCACATCTTACCATATTTATAGTTAATGTCGGGATCAGTCGGATTAAGTTTTAAAAGATATTCTTCGTTGCTGCTGTCTAAAACATCGGCCTGGTAATTATCTTTATAATTAGCTCCACTGAAAACAGTTAAATCAATATAGCTTAGATCAGATCCGACAAAATTGCCATTCTTTTGTGAACCAGAGATTTTTCTGACTGAACCAAGAACAGGTAAAAAGAGGTACATATCTTCTTCAGAACTGCTATTATCTTCCAGAGATAAGAATGCTGTCCCCGCAACATCAGCAGGAGAGGTAAATTCTATTAAAGATTTTTCTACCTCACCTTCTTTATGACGACTATTAAGCTGTCGGCTCCGCATATCACCGGCAGCATTATATAACTCCATAGTCATCTGCATGGAAGCTGTTTCGGCCTGACGGGCATTTTCAATGTTTGTTAGAACTTCTTCACCACTTAAATCCTGAGCAGCTGCGGCAAAAGAAAGAGTTAATATAAAAAGACCTAAAAGCAGAATCGTGGATATTTTTTTCATTTAAATCAGCTCCTATTTTGATTGATAATAATTTAAGCTAAAGTCAGAATAATTTATCTATCTTTATTTTAACGAACGGTCGTTAGTTTGTCAACCTTTTTATTTTGCTTAGAGGAATTTCTCTATTACTAAAGAAATATATTAATAATCAAAGCTTAATTATTGATTTTAGAATTGAGCAAAAAGGCACTGGTAATTAGGGATGGGAAAAAGCAAGAAATCGAAGCTGTTGATCTGGTACCGGGAGATATAATATTTATTGAAGAAGGGGATCAGATACCGGCAGATGCAAGACTGTAGTCACCGCAATTGCCGAGGAGACAGAAATCGGAAAGATTGGCGCCATGCTGGATGAAACTAAGGAGGGAAAAACTCCGCTTGAAAAGAGACTGGAGAGACTTGGAAAATCACTGATTAAAATTACTCTGGCAGTAATTGCAGTTCTGACAATACTCGGAATTTTTATGGGGCGGCCGGTCTACGATACAGTTAAAACTGGAGGGATCAAAGCTATGTTTAAAGCAGTTATTTTTGATATGGATGGTTTGATGTTTGATACTGAAAGACTTTCTAAGAAACTCTGGCAGGAACTGGCAGCAGAAAGAGGATATAATTTTGCAGGTGATTTTTTTGATGAGCTGGTTGGTTTGGATCTGGAGGATACCAGAGAATCATTTAAAGAAGCCCATGGACAAGATTTTCCCTATCTTGAAATGAGAGAAGAGAAAAATCGATTATTAAAAAAATACGTAAGGGAAAATGGAGTTCCAGCTAAAGAAGGACTCATAGAAATTATTGCTTATTTAAAAGAAAAGCATTATCGGCTTGCAGTTGCTTCTTCCAGTTTTAAAGAAAAAATTGAATTTTATTTAGATTCTATTGCTATTAGAGATAAATTTGATTATATAATTGGAGGAGATGGAGTAGAAAAAAGTAAACCGGACCCAGAAATTTTTATTAAGGCAGTTAACGGACTTGGAGTTAGTCCTGAAGAAGCTTTGATTATTGAAGACTCTGTTCATGGAGTTATGGCAGCAAATAAAGCTGGAATTAGAGTGATTATGATTCCTGATTTAGTAGAGCCAGCAGCAGAAATTGAGAAACTTGTCTATAAAAAATTAAATAGTTTAACTGAATTAAAACAGGTTTTGGAATAGGTTGAAAATTATCAAATAATTTTGAATATAAAAATATTTTTTGCAAATTGAGTATTTTTTTTAATATAATAAAACTAAAGATGAGAAATTTTTAAGACATCTTAATGTCAAATTACCAACTAATTTATTGGTAAATTTTGGGAGGTTAATTTAAATGAATAAGAAAGCTGGAAAAAGACTAATCGGTTCAATACCCAAAATTGGAATTAGACCAATCATTTATGGAAAAGAAAGAGAGAGGAGGAGAATCAATTAAAAAACTGCAGTTAGCTGTTGACTTAACCGAATTAAAATCAAGTCTGAAACTTTTACAGCAGGTTGGAAAATATGTTGATATTATTGAATTGGGAACTCCCTTATTAATTTCAGAAGGAATTTCAATTATACCGATAATAAAGGAGCTTTATCCGGATAAAATTATTTTCGCAGATTTAAAAATAATGGATGGTGGAGATATTATTTCTGAGCTTGCCTTTAAAAAAGGAGCTGATATGATTTCTGTTCTGGCAGCCGCCAATGATGAAACAATTAAGGCAGCTATAAAAAATGCTCAAACTTTTAATGCAAAGGTGCTGGTAGATATGTGTGCTATTAAAAATATTAAAAAAAGGGCTCAGGAAGTAGAACACCTCAAAACAGATTATATTAGTGTTCACCGGGCGACGGATCGCGAAAGAGATGGTACAGATCCACTCAAAGAATTAGAACTTATAGAAAATATTAAAACAAAAAAAGCTGTAGCAGGTGGGATAAATTTAAATAATTTTGAAGCCGCCTGTCGAAGTACTGCTGATACAATAATTGTTGGTGGAGCTATTTATCGTTCAAATAATCCTGCATCTATTGCCAGAAAAATGAATAAAATTCTAAATAATGTGAGGTGAGCTGATGTTAGTTAATAAGAGTCAGCAGGTATTGGAAGATCTTAAATTAATTTTCTCACAGCTTAAAGAAAAAGAAATAAATGAGTTTAAAGATTTAATTTACAAATCAGAAAGACTATTTTTTGCTGCTGCAGGCAGGTCAAAACTTATGCTTAAGGCAGTTGCTATGCGTTTTATGCAGTATGGTTTTGAGATTTATCTGGTTGGAGAAACTAATACTCCTGCTTTTAGAGAAAATGATTTACTAATAGTTGCAAGTGGGTCGGGTGAGACAAAAAGTACAATTTTATTTGCGGAAAATGCTAAAAATATCGGTGGAAGAATAGCCTTGATTACTGCCAGTAAAAATTCAACTCTTGCTAAAATATCAGACCAGATTGTTGAAATTCCAGTCAATAGAGTAATCTCTGAAAAGGAAAAATTACTTCCAGGAGGCAGCTATTTTGAAGAGGCTCTACTTATTTTGGGCGATAATTTAATTATCAGTATTGTAGAACAAAGAGAAATTAAAAATGACAAATTATATCAAAGACATGCAAATCTTGAATGAATTTTGCAAATTGTTACTAACTTGACTTTTTAAATAAAATATGATTATTATTAGTAAGCAAATTAGATAATAATTTTAGTAAAAGGAGATTAAATATGAGTGAGCATCTTTGGTCAGAGATTAATAAAGATAGTCCGGTACCTCTTTATTATCAGATAAAAGAAAGTATTCAGGAGGCACTTGACGAAGGGATTTTTAAAGTTGGCGAATCCATACCGTCTGAGATGGAGTTGTGCAGTATCTTTGAAGTCAGTAGGCCTACAGTCAGGCAGGCAATCAGCGAACTTGTCAGCGATGGTGCTTTAAGAAAAGAAAAAGGTAAAGGTACTTTTGTTGCCAATAAGAAGTTTAATTATGGTTCAATGCAGGATATTGTAACTTATTATGATAAGTTAATTCAACGAGGTTATGACCCCCAGACTGATATTTTAGAAAAAAATTTAATTAAGGCAAGTAAAAAGTTAAGTGAGAAATTACAGCTTAAATTACATGAAGAAGTAATTAAAATTAAAAGATTAAGAAAAATCGATCAAGAACCGATTGTAATAATTACAAACCACATTCCCTATAAATTATGCCCGAAGTTAATGGAAATTGATTTAAAAGATAAATCATTATACAGAGTAATTGCTGAAAACTGTGGTTATAAATTACAGCGTTCTGAAGTGGTTTTTTATCCAGGCCTGGCAGACAAAATTGAAGCTGAGCTTCTGCATCAACAAAAAGGAGATCCACTGCAGGTGATTAATACCGTTTCTATTGCCCAGGATGGTGTGTTATTTGATTATTTTGAATCTAAATTTAGAGGTAATTATGGTAAGATCTATTCAATAGTTGAAAATTAGCTAATTTAACTTCAACTGGAGTTTAAAAAATTTATCTTAATAAAAATTAGTTTTTCAATATAATTTATTTTCATAAAATTCTTGCAACAGGAAGAGAAATAATTTATAATAATAATTGAGGTAGCAAAATATTTTTTTGGGCTAACCTGTAATTACATCTTTACATCACTTTTCGAAATATTCACTAATTTTGAAAGGGGGCGAACTTTAAACAAAGCATTATTATTAGGCTTATAAGTCAGAATATTTTCAAAAAAATAAGGGGGTAGTTTTTTCAAATGATTAAAAATTCAAGAATGTTGACAGTATTGGCGTTAATTGTGGTCTTTACTTTTGTTTTTACTGCAGGTACTTTTGCTCAGGAATATGATATAGCCGTAATAATTAAGGCTACAGATTCTGGTTTCTGGCAGGATGTGCTTACAGGTGCTAAAGCAGCAGACGAGAAACTTGATAATGTTACAATTACCACCCACGGACCTACTTCTGAATCGCAAATTGCCGAGCAGGTTGCTATTTTAGAAAATGTTATTACCAGACAGCCTGATGCAATTGTAATGGCTTCAACAAGTTCGGATGCAAGTGTTCCTGCTCTTGAGAGAGCTTATGATCAGGGAATTAAAATTATTACAATTGACAACAAAGTAAATACTGATAAAGTTCATTCTCACCTTGCTACTGACAATATTGTTGGTGGTAAATTGGCTGCAGAAATGTTTGTTGAAATGGCCAAAGAGCATGGTAAATCAGTAGATTCTGGTAAAGTTGGTTTAATAAGTGCTATGGCTGGAGTTCAGGTTCTTTCAGATCGTGATGAAGGTTTTATCACTGGTTTAAACGAATATGCTCCTGGTTTAGAAATCTTAGAAACCCGCTATGTTGATAATAGAATTCCAGAAGCTTTAAGTACTGCGGAAGATATTCTGACAAGTCATCCAGAAGAACTGGTTGGATTTTTTGCCGATAATAACCATACTGGTGCTGGTGTTGCCAGAGCAATTGCTGAAAGAGGTATTGCCGAAGAAATTCCAGTAGTTGCTTTTGATGCTGATGACGCAGAAAAAAGAGCTCTAGAAGAAGGTACAATTGATGCTTTAATTGTTCAGGATCCATTTAGAATGGGATATGATGGAGTTCGTTATGCAGTAAGAGCAATTGAAGGCGAAGAACTGCCAGCATATGTTGATACTGGTGTTACAGCAGTAACCAGAGAAAATATGGATGACGAAGAAATTCAGAATTTATTAAATCCTGATCAGAGAGCAAAAGCGGTGTTAGCAGAATAACTATTAAACAAATTATACCGCCCGGCATCGGGCGGTATAACTTAATTAAATTTTTTTCATTTTAAAAATTATATTGCACAAATTTTGTTTATTTTAATTTAATATGATCGAGGGGGTAATTTAATGAACTTTACCAAAGAAGAAATCGCTAAAACAATTGACCATACCTTTTTAAATCCAGATGGAAGAATGGCAGATATAGAGAAATTATGCGAGGAGGCAGCCGAATATGGATTTGCTTCTGTAGCAATTGCTCCTGATTTTGTTGAATATGCAGCTAAAAAGCTGGCAGGGACAGGTGTAGAAATTGATGGTACAGTTGGTTTTCCACTCGGCTATAATACAACAGCCGCAAAAGTATTTGAAGCCAGAGAAGAAATTGAACTGGGAGCAACAGAATTAGATATGGTAGTTAATATTGTTGCTGTAAAAGATCATAACTGGAATAAAGTTAAAGACGATATTCAACAGGTAGCTGAAGTCTGTAAAGATATTACTTTTAAAGTCATTTTTGAAACCTGTTATTTAACAGAAAATGAAATAAGAAAACTGGCAGAAATTTGTCTGGAAATTAAGGAAGTTGATTATATTAAAACATCTACCGGTTTTGGTCCCGAAGGGGCAACAGCAGAAAATGTAAAAATAATGAAAGAAGTTGTTGGTGATCAAAAGAAAGTTAAAGCGGCTGGAGGAGTAAGGACACTGGCTGATTATAAAAAAATGATAGAAGCGGGTGCTTCCCGAATTGGAAGCAGTTCAGGTCTCAAGATTATTGCAGAACTGGATGAATAAAAATTATTATGATTGATGGAAGGAGGAAAGTCATTGTCTCAAGAAGAATATGCAGTAGAAATGGAAAATATTACTAAAACTTTCCCGGGAGTCAAAGCTCTTGATCAGGTTAATTTTAAAGTAAAAAAAGGTGAAATACATGGTCTGGTAGGAGAAAATGGCGCGGGTAAATCGACCCTGCTTAAAATATTAATGGGGGTTCATCAAAAAGACTCAGAAAGTGGAGATATCCTTTTAAACGGAAAGAAAGTAGAAATTAATAATCCTATCATGGCTGAAGAACACGGCCTGGCAGCAGTTTATCAGCATATGATGCTTGCTCCCAAGCTGTCTGTAGCAGAAAATATATTCTTAGGTCAGCAGCCAACAAAAAATGGCATAGTTGATTGGGAATATATGTATCAGGAAACAGCAAAATTACTTAAATCACTTGATTTAGATGAAATCAATCCCAGAGCAAGATTAGATACTTTAACTAATGTACAGCAGGAAATGGTTGCTATCTCAAAGGCTATTTCTCATGAGGCAAATATTTTGATCTTTGATGAGCCAACCGCTTTACTGGCTGAAAAGGAGACAGAGGAACTTCATGATACAATGCTGGACCTGAGAGAAAAGGGAGTTTCCATTATATACGTTAATCACAGACTTGATGAGGTATTTGAAGTCTGTGATCGGGTAACTGTTCTTAGAGATGGCAAGTATATTGGAAGCAGAGAAATTTCGGAAGTTAAAGAAGATGATTTAATCACTATGATGGTTGGACGAGAAATTGGTGATTTATATTATAAAGAGGAGATTGAAAAAGGCGAAAAGATTCTGGAAGTGAATAATCTCAATAGTGGTAAAAATGTTAAAAATGCCTCTTTTGAACTACACAAGGGAGAAGTACTGGGCTTCTTTGGTTTAATTGGAGCCGGTAGAACTGAACTTCTACGGACAATTTTTGGTGCTGATAAGATTGATTCGGGAGAAATTAAGATTAATCAAAAGGAAATAAAAA
>Ga0247721_100089_pt1 | contig 44041 bp, 29 predicted proteins | sample MSEWel2017_08_16_FD_189089 | JGI IMG/M metagenome (GOLD analysis project Ga0247721, IMG submission 189089) | Subsurface sediment microbial communities from gas well in West Virginia, United States - MSEEL Well Study Marcellus 3H_2017_08_16 | ecosystem: Environmental > Terrestrial > Deep...
ATTAAATTAGCAAGGGACTTAAAAATAAGCCCCTTTAATTTGAATAATATTTTTCACTTTAAAATGTATCTTTTTCGCAGGCTTTGAAGACAATTTCCTGGTTTATCTGCTCTGCTTTAAGCTGAAAACCTAAAAGCAGGGAATTAACTGCGATATTGTTGATCAATCTTGGCAGCCCTCTGGATCTCAAGGTAATTGCCTCCAGAGCCTGAGGTGTAAAAACAGGGTGATTAGCTCCTGCGAGTTTAAGTTGGTGTTCAACATATGCTTTAACTTCATCTTTGTTTAGCGGTGTCAGCTGATACTTCATGATCACTCTCTGATTTAAGGACTGGTTCTGATTTAAATTGAGCTTTGTCATAAAGTGAGATAAACCTGATAGAATCAGGATAAATGGGTTTTGTGAGTCCATAGAAAAATTAAACAATATACCAAGATCATTTAGAAACTTGTTGGGAGCAAGCTGCATCTCATCCAGAATAATAATTGGAGTAATCTTTTTATCATTGTAAAACTTTAAAATAGCAGCCTGGACCTGGTTAAAAAGATCAACCTTTCTGAATTTAGGTTCTTCTCCCAGGCCAATGGCTATCCCTCTGTAAAAATCCATTACTGAACCTGTGGAAAGAGGAAAATAGATGACTTTAAACAAAGAGGGATTAGTACCGTCTGCCATAGCTCTTAAGGCAGAAGTTTTTCCGCTTCCAGGTTCACCAATAATCACAGCTATCCCTCTTGTTTTTTTGAGATAATCAAGCCTGGCAGTAAGTTCTTTTAAGTTTTCTGACTGGTAGAGATCTTTAGTTTTAATCTCTTTTCTAAATGGATTAGTTGATAAGGAATAAAAAGATTTATACATTTTTGCTGCCTCCTTCAGTCATTTTAGCAAAGGAGATAGCATTTCCTCTTTTAGCATGAGCGTTATCAGCCATAATCACAGGCTCAGCTTTAGTGATGCATTTCCCATTTTCATAAAGATAAATATCTTCATATGTTTCAGAATCAAAACGAATTTTAATCTTTTTACCAATATAGACTGGTGGGACCTGATAGAGCTTTGAATTAACAGAAATAGTTCCATCATGCCTGACTTTTCTCTGAGCTCTTTTAAGGAAAAGCATCTTAAGCTTTTCAGGTTCATCATAAGTTTTAACCTGACTTATCTGGGACATATATTTATCCAGTGGAGTCATATTTAAAGAAGAATGTACTTTGCGGTGATAATCTTTTTCCAGCCAGCTAAAAAATCGCTGATTGAGCTTATCCAGGGATGATAAATCATCCTCAGTTAAAAGAGGTAAAAACCTTTTTCTGACAGTTAAGAAATATCTTTCCACCTTCCCTTTGTCCGCAGCTGAATATGGCTTAGTGTGAATTAAAGTGATACCTAAAGAAGCACAGGCAAAATGAAGATTATCACTTCGATAGACCTTGCCATTATCAACATAAAGAAGTTTGGGAATGCCTCTTCTTAAAAGGGCTTCTGAGAGCACCTGCTGCACAGCAGAAACTTTTTCTGTTGTTAAGAATTTAGCATAGGTAATAACTCTGGAGCAGTCATCAATAAAGGCAAAGAGAAAAGTTTTAACTTTTTTGCCATCCAGGTTAAGATAGGGTCCATGCATTTCATCACCCTGCCAGAGCATATTAACCTGGTCATAGGCAAAACGGCGTCTTGTTTCTTCTCTGCGGGGAGAGTTGACCAGCAGATTCTTCTTTTTTAAAAAACGATAAACAGTAGAATAAGAAGCCTGAGAGGGAATCATTTTCTTTTCCGTAATCAGCTGATCATAAAGTAAAGAAACAGATCTATCGGGATGATCCTCTCTGGCTTCTAAAATGACTTCCTTAAGTTCTGGGGTTAGAACACGACTCTTACCTTTATCATTTCTGATTTTAGGTTTGAGAGCTTCAAAACCCCCTTTGCGGTAATCTCTAACCCACATAGCTATGGTTTTAGGAGAATATTCTCTGACACCATAATAGGGGACATTATGTTTTTTAGCAGCTACCTTTGATAGATATTCAGTCTGTTTTTCTACCTGGCCGTTTAAAATAGGAGAAATGAGGGAAAAACGAAATAGAGCTATCTGTTCTCTGTCATTATCAGTCATCAAAACCAGCTCCTTTAAGCTTGAATTTTAGCATTTAAGAGCAAAAATGTTCTTAAACTGCTGATAATAACATTTTAATCAGTAAAATAGCTCTTTTCTAGTGAAAGCTTTTGTGTTTAAAAAAATAGTTCCAAAATATTAAATTTTATGGTACAATTAAAGTGCCATAAAACATTGATTAAAGTGATCGTGATATTCTTTCGAGAGTATCTGAGCGTCCGAGCTCCAAATCATTTTAATTAGTTTTGTGGCTTTTTTTATTCTGGATAATTTAAACGGAATCAGTGAGTGATATTTATCTCTGAAAAATGAAATCAGACCAGGGATATTACAGGTGAATCTATGTAAATAAAAACATACTGCTCGTTTGTAAAGGATGAGTTTTTTCTGCAGCAGATATTCTTTCATGCAGCAGACAATATAGTTTAAGGAACGCTGAAATCTAGGGAAGAGAAAAGCTGGAAGTATGGAAACAGTTCTGCCGCAGTGCTGGCATTTGTATCTTCTGATTAGGATGCGATAGCATTGGCCATCGATGGTGATTACATAGCGGCGGTAAAATCCGTGTTTAGAGAGTTTATCATGGCAGTGAGGACATTCTTCAGGGTGAAAAAAATCAATATTCTGGCCAAGTTCAGAATATTTTTTGATGGTTATTTGAAAGTCATGAATGATTTGCATCTGATCACATCCTAAATATTCTGACAATATTTTATCAGATTAATTTAGGAAAAGAAAGAGCTTGTTTTAATTTACTTTGACTAATATTTATCATTTTCTAATGGATTAATTTGATAGATAACAATATTTACAGTAGTTTTTATTCTAGCACCAGCAGTAAGAAAAAAGTTAATTATAACCCAATTTCTATAAGTAGAAAATCTAGTCTTTTTAATATTGGGCTTTTCCAGCAGCTTGGAAAGTTCATTCGTGCTGTAAATTTCTTTCTTTTTTCGCTTATTATCTGGTAATAATAATATCTTAAAGGGTTCAATATTCAAATCATTTCTTTCAATCATATAATAAACAAAAACACGGATAGCTCTAAGTGCAGTATTGGCACTGGTGGTATTATAATTATATTTTCTATCCAACCAAACTAAATATTCATTTATTAGCTTTTTATTTACATCTTTATGGCTAATATTTTTATTCTTAGTTTTTGTAAAAACGATAAAATTATGAATATTATTCTCATAATAATCAATAGTCGCAGGCGATAATCTCTTCGACCTCTTCTCTTCTAAAAAATCAGCTAAAATTTCTTCTAAATCAGGCTGCTTAACATCAATTTTGATCATAATTTGCTCCCCCTTTTAAAGAAAATAATTCCGCATAAAAAATACTATTATAAACAAAAAAAGTGAACGACTGATTGTTATAAAAAAATAACAATACAAGCCTTTCACTAGCTTATAATTATAAAATTTTTACACGGGCTTATCCCCTTCATATCGGGGTTTTTCCAGAATTATATTCCCGAAAAGGTCTCCCGAGAGGAGTCGAACCCCTAGCCTTCTGATCCGTAGTCAGACGCTCTATCCAGTTGAGCTACGGGCGCAAGCTAAAACTTTTCTTAAGCAACAATAAATATTATAACAGTTACTCTTATTATCGTCAAGGATTTTTTGAAATAAATTGGCACTTATTGATCTGACAGCCTTTGTGAGCTGTTTTTAATATTAATTTAAGTGTCTTGACGACAATAAAAAAGACCATTTTGAAAAAATATTTAGAGTTATTTAAGTGAAATTTCCAGTATGAAAATTTGAAAAGCATCTGATCTTTTAGGTATCAACACTTCTGATTCGATTATCCCTACGTGTATTTAGATTACATTATTTAGGTGAAAAAGTCAAGATTTTTTGTTCTTGATTGGATGGGGTTTGAATATAATAATTCTTCTTATTAATTTGCAATTAAATTCATTCTTATTAATTAAAATTAGATGGAACCCCATTCTATTTCTATTTAAAAAATTTAATGTATTATTGATATCTTAAAATCAAATTTTGCGTTCTACTTTATCTAGTTCAGCGATAGAATTAATAAATCTTATTTCAGACAATATATCAAGTGCATCCAAACATCTAATCCTACTATCTCCAATTGCATTATGATATATAGATAAAATTAATTTTATAATATCGTTCTTATAAATAGAAAATTTATTTCTATATGTTTCAATTGATCTTTTTTTGCTATTTATTATATTTACTACCGCAAATATTTCTTCTTCAATATTTTTGTAATTATTGAACTTAGTCATTGCTCTTAAAATAATTGCTGGATTATCTTCAAAGCTTTTACTTTTAATAGCTGGCATTAATACTTTTGAATATCTTTTTTGACTTTCAGAGTTTATTTTTCTGAAAATATCAATAGCTTCTTTTCGGATTTCTGGACTTGGGTCATCAAACATTATAATTAAAGCTTCCTTTACAACACTCAAATATTTCCCTTTAATAAATGAATCATTTAAAAATTTTACAATTCCAAGCCTGCTATTTATTTCGGAACCATTAATAAAAGACATAACTTCTTCTTTACCTTTATCAGTCAATAATTTTCTTAACTTTAATGAAGAGGCGAATTGTTCAACCTCTGAATATGATGAAGTTAACAATTCATCAATTAGCCCTTTATATTTATCATAATTATTTATTGTTATATAATCTAAAAACTTTCTTGCATGACGAGTAGCAAATATACGTTTATCATCTATGTTTAATAACAAATCAAATAAATTCATTGCTTCATCTTTATCAATATTATACACTGCAAGACAAGATTTAACTACTAATGATCTAGTATAAATTACTGAACTATTTAAAGCATTTATAATAGCTGACCTAAAAAATTTATATTTGTCAGGTTGACTAAATAATATACTTCCAATAGCATCCGCTGCGGTTCCAGAGACAATATTTATCCCTTCAGTTAAAATGTCTCTACCATTATTTATTTCTGATTGCACTCTTCTTTCTTCATTATAATCACTCTTCAGATTTTCTTTAAGTATATCTAAAGTATTATTCGGCCAATCCTGATCATTATTTTCTCTAACTACTCTATTAATTGCCTTTAAAACTTGTGGTGCCTTAAAGTTATTATATAAATAATCTATAACTGAACAAATTTGATCGAAAGTAGCTTGTGCTGAAGCTTTTATCGAGCTATTACCTTCATCAAAAGGAGAATGTTTTGACTTAGTTATACCAACTAAAACAGAAGAGAAATATCCTGGATAAGAGTTTTTAGGAAATTCAAAAATTAAATTTGCAAATCTTTTACCATTTTTATGAGCTAATTTTTCAAAGTTTCTTGATAACTCCAATGCACCCCCTTTTAAATCTTGAGTGCTTTTATCATTAAGATTTTTGTATCTTTTTATAGCAGATAGACAATCAGCATCTGACATTTGCTCTAAAGCTTCCCATTCAATCGGCGAACCAACAAAGCCACTTTCAAAACTAACAGGAGGAGAGACTTCTCCAAATTTTCTTTTCAATTCCAATATTCTTTTTTCTATTTTTTTATTCCTTTTTTCTGCTGGAAGAGCACTTAATAAATAATATTCACTTTTAAATAAAAAATTATTTACATTAAGATTCCATTTTTTAGGACTTTTATTTTGAAACTTTTTGTGTCTTGATTTTATACTGAAAATATCATTTGAAGTATAATATCCATTTAAAACCTCAAATAATTGTTGGCTCATATCATCACTAACTTCACTAGCATTATTCTTAATTACACCTCTAGCAACCCAGATCATTTCAGAATTCCAGCCATTTCTACTTTTAATCCCAATTTGTTTGAATTCTTTTATTTTATTGATAATATATTTAATTGCCTCATATGCAAGTTCATTATTACAATTTGCTAGTCCCCTTAAAAGAAAATATTGAATGACAAGATAAGTTGACTTTTTATATTCATCAAATAGAATTTTAAAATCTTCAGGATTTTCTGCTGCCAATTTTTCAAATGATATTTCTAATGTTTCTATTAACAAGTCAGTGATACTAACTATATGCATTGACTCAGAGTTAATTCTGAGGCTTATATTCGGAGCTAAAAACTCATCGTATTTTGGGATTTCTCTATCATCTGTTATAGTTATTTTTATCAAACTCATTATTCTAGGTAATATTGTATTAATAAATTTTTCTGGATCGCTTTCAGCCAATTTATTAAAAACTTCATGATTAATTCCATCTCTATTATCAAATAAATTCGGATATCTGATTTGCTCAGACTCTTTCAGCTTTTCTTCAGCAATGTCAACTTGTCTTTTTAACCAAATTCCTACAAATTCTAAGAGCATCTCAATATTTTCTTCTGCTGGATTAATATAAAATTGATAATCATCTAGTTGTCCTTCAGAAATTGCAGATAAAAGCCAATTGAAATATTCATTATTAAAAGTGATAGAGTTTCTACTAATTAATGCTTCAAATCTATTTGTCCATTCAAAATGATCTAAATATAAACTTAGTAATTCAACAACTTTGGCAGGATAATCTTCTAAATAAATTCCAAAAGTATTAATAAGTTCACTTTTTGATAAATGTTTTTCTTCAGTTAATGATTGATGGAAAAAGTCTCTATTATATAATTTAACAAACCAATCATCGTTATTATATATAACTTCATAAATAATATGTTCTTTCCAATCATCTTCTTTAATCAAATCTATAACATAATCTACTTCTTTATCTAAAAGACTATCAAAATTACTAAATTGATGTAGGGTCACCTGTTTCAAATGAAACCGTATTTCATCACTTTTTAATATCTTATTTATAACTTCTAAATGTTTACCCCTTTGAGCTGAATTTCTCTTAAAGATTAATAATTGAGATAACTGCTCTCTCCGGAATAAAGATTGTTCTTTTTCAATTAACCAATTAAATATATCCTTATCCTGTTGAATAAAAAATCTTGCAAAAAGATAATCAAAAAATTCTTGATGAAAAAAAGAAATCACATTGTCATTTGTTTCCTCTTTTTGGTATTCATCTAAAATATTTAATGAAATTAAAGCATCTATAATTTCAGGATTTCCCTGTATAAACTGCTTCTTAATAGACAGTTGCTGATTCTCATCAAATTTATTTACTATTTTCTTTAAAATTTCTTCTCCAGCATTAAAATCAAGTCGAGAATTATTAAACGTATTTAATTTAATTTTATAATACTCTTTAAACAAATCAATTGATGCATCAAATTTCATATATTCTCTTTCTTTAATTATTTCTGTGAATAAAAATAAGTTTAAAGGGTTTTTCAATAAATTCATTTGGATATCTGACAATTTATCTAACTGAACGTCAACTTTTTTTAATTCAACCTGAATTTCTTCCCTTTTTAAACTTTTTATTTTTATTTCTTTAAAGCTATTATTTCCTTTCCAAGCAGATATTAAAGGGTCATTATTTAAGTCATATGAACGACAGCTTACTACAATAAATAGATTGCTATAATTTAAGCCTCTATTAATCATTTCAGCAATACATTCCCAGGCTTGAGTATAATTATAACTTGTCCATCTAATAGAATCTAACTGATCAATTATCAATACAGAAGTATCATTTCCAGTAAAATTATTAATAGTTATTTCTGGAGAATTAGGCAAATCTAAACTTTCTCCAAATTTTTCTGATGAGTTATAATCAGGTAGCTGTCTATCTAACCTTAGTGGTAAATAAGAGATTCCTTTTTCTTCAAGAATTTTTACAAATTGAAATAAAACAGAACTTTTCCCGGAACCAGCTTTTCCGTTTAATAAAATTAAATTATCATCTTTTTCAGCAAAAATATCCATTATCTTTTTTGCTTCTTTTCTGTAAATTAGAGTATTATTAATTAAATTATTTTTTATTGAATTTTCAAATTTAGATTGCAAAGTTTCAATTTTATTTGCTACTCTATTGTCTCCAGAATAATTAATTCTCTGATATCCTTTTTCATTTAAATATTTCCATACATCTGACACAACAATTTTTTTATGTATATGATCATCTATAAATGAGAATATCGCATTTACTGAATCATTACCCGTTACTAAATTTTTCATTAAAGCTTCATTATTTTCTTTTAATGACGTTGTGTCTTCTGTTCTAAAATCTATTCTCTTTAAAATATTATATAATTTTTTATATTCGTTCCCGTTATTCGATATTTCTTCACTAATATTAATTCCTTCATCTTTAAACAATTTTTCGGGTATTTTTATATCCCAAATATTTGCTAATTTTATCACTCCATCTTTTAGCTCATTATTAGTAAAGAAATAATTAAAGAATTCTAGTACAGAATTTGAACTAGCAATTCTATCACCAATTTCTCTCATTACTCCACAAGGAGTTTGAGAAATGAAAACAAAATAAAAATTTTCATCTTTAATCAAATGATCATACGCTGCTAAAAGTACCTCTTTTAAACTTGAAATAGTCCAATTATCTTTTGAAGCTCTTTGTCGTTTAACTTGATGATATTCTCTTTTACCATTTTTATATTCAATCCAAAATTCAGCTTTTTTTTCATCTTCTCCTAAAGGCTCTATAAACATCTTAATTGCATCTTCCTTTAAAATATCAATTATCTTTCTTGTGGTCCACCTTTTCTCATATCTGTTACCTATTTTATCTGCTTCTCCACCTGGTAATGGCATAAATATTGACCTCCACCTTCAATTTTTATAATCAGACTTATACCTAAATCAATGGTTATGCTTTTTAAAAGCTATAACTAATCAATTCTAACCCTTATTCTAGGGGCTAGATAATATATTTTCATTTAAATCTACGCCAAATGAAAGATAATCATATAGAATCATAAAGAAAAGTTTTTCATCGAATTATCCATGACATCCTGATTAATGCCAATATAATCTAAAGTAATACTAGGAGCAGAATGATTAAACAACTCCTGCAATAGGGCCACATCTTTGTACTGTTTATAATGATGATAACCGAATGTTTTACGGGTAGAGTGACAGCCTATATTATCTAAGCCTACAGTTTTCCCTGCTTTATTTAATACCCTATATGCCTGGCTGCGGGATAATGGTTGATTGGTTCCATTCCTACTCTGAAATAAATATTCATAGTCGGACATGTTTTTAATATATCTATCCAGAGCTTCTCGCAAAATAGAATTGATAAAGAATTTCTTAGTCTTCCCTGTTTTCTGTTCCTTTAAAATGATATGAGTTTTATTTCTCACATCCTGAACTTTTAGCTTTAAGATATCACCAATTCTTAATCCAGTATTAATACCCAAAACAAAAAGCAAATAATTGCGGTAATTATCTTTTAGTAGCTCTGTCTTAATTTCTTCAATTAAACTTTTATCTCTGATTGGATCAACTTTATTCATTAAACCCATCTCCTATCATAAATATAATTTAGATCCATTATACACCATTAAATAGGAAAAGTATATATGATAAAGTTCATTGAAAATTAATTAATTACTAAAAAATCATCATTAACCCTGTGATGACAACGAACAAGCAACTTATAGTCAATGCGACTTAACATAACTTATGTTGTATTGATATGAAAAGTATAATATTATTGATGTATAATAATTAAAAATATTAGATTCATTTCAAATAGCTTATAATTTAATTTTTGAAATTATTTATATTTTATCATTTTTAAATCCAACTCTGAATATTTATTAAGCCGAATTCTTAAAGCCTCTTCTCCGCCTTCCAAAGTTTTGATAATAAAATCTAATATATGTTTCTTGTCTATTGAACCATTTTTTAATAGCCAACCATTTATTCCATCTGATTTTAAACAAAACACATTTTCAGCATCTCCACTTATTGGTATATTAGGATTGTGAGTAACAAAAACAACTTGCCTTTTTCCTTTTATTTTCCTAATATTATTAATTAAATGCTCCGATATATAAGCATTATCTAACTGATCTTCAGGTTGATCAATTATAAGAGGAATATCCATCCCTAATTTTGTGAAACCTTCTAAAATAATAGTTAACATTGCAACACTTTTTTGACCATATGAAAGGTTGCTTAATGATTTGAAATTATTATTGTTGTTTTTTGAATGCGAATTCACATTTAGTTTTATTTTAATGTTTGTTTTTTTATTTTTGAAAATATATTTTAAAAAAGTTTGTATTTCTTCTCTTATCAATTCAATTAAATAATTAACTATTTCTTTTTCCGTTATATCAGTTCTCTCTCTTTCAACATCTTCATATTTATAGTTATAATCCAATTCAAACCCTGTCAATTTAATAATATCTTCTGTTTCATTATTATATATTTTATCTAGTAATTTGTTTAAGTTTATGTTTTCAAAAACACTGATATTATTAATTGCTTTATTTTTTATTTCTTCTTTTCTATTGTAATCATATTCTCGTTTTTCATTTAATACTTTTTCTAATTCATCTATGTATTTCTTCTCATTATCTAGATTTATTTCTATTATTATTTTGCCTTCTAAAATATTATTTAGCTTATTCACGATTTCCTTATAAATATCAATGATTTCTTTTTTGATATTATATATTTCACTAATAAGTTTTTCAATGTGGTTTTTCATAACCTCATTATTAAAGTAATTAGGTGATTTTCTGATTAAGTTATCAGTTTGTTTTAATAATCTAGAATTAATAAGACTAAATTCCTCTCTAAAACTACTATGATTTTTTATAAAACTTTCAAACCAATGATTAAGTTTGTGTTGTTTTTTTGTTATATTTGTTATTTCTGTTTGTAAATAAGTTTCTAATTCTAACTCTTTTAACACTTTATTTTTATTGATGTTTTTGATTTTTATATCTTGATCAGCTTTATCAATTAAATAAGTTGTTAATAATGGCTTTATATCCTTATATTCTAGACCATCTTTAGAAATGCTAGGAAAAGTGATCTTTTTATCATAATTATCAATATCTTTTTCAAACTTATATTTCAAGCAATAATATCTTCTATTTGATTTAATGAATATTAATACCATATCAGACTTTCCTATAAAATTTAACTGTTTTTCTGAAACTTCAGCTTCAATCAATTGAACAATATAATTAAGTAACGTACTTTTCCCAGCCCCTCTCCCACCAATGATACAATTAAGGTCTTTATTAAAAGAAAATAATTCCCATTCTTTTCTCGGGTTATCAATAAAACCGCCTTTAATTGCAATTCCTAATATCATGTTTTCTAACTTATTTTCGTTAAAATTTTGATTGATTCTCAAGCTAGACTCTTTTATGCTCATTTTTAAATTTTCATAACATGGAAATTGCATTTTTATTTTGGCATATCCTGTTCCAATTTTATCTAATTGATGTGCATCAGAATCTGTTACAAAGGAAAGTGAGTTATCATTTTTAATCTCTTCTATTATATGTTTTTTATGATAAAGGTTGTTTAAACCAATCAAATCTAAATTAGGATTATTAAAAATCATTATCCAGGTCTGATCTTTCAATTCTTTTATTCTTTTTTCATATGTATCTAAATGAGGCAAGTAAGTAATTCCACCATGATTCTTAATAATATTAATTGTATTATTTATACTTTCTGTTGTAGCAAGTTTAGGGTCTCCCTCTTTGCCAATAAAATTAATGTCTTCTTTTATTTTTCTCCATTGATCTAGATAATTTTTTGGATCTAATATTGCAATTAAATGTTTCTGATTAGATACAGTAATCTCTACCCCCGGTAATATATTAAGATACTTTGAATCTTTATTACCCTTATCTGCATCATTTTTTGCAATTAATAACTTTTCATAAGCTGCTACAGTGTTATGGTCTGTTATTACTGCTAGATTTAAATTACTCTCTATAAATTTATTAATTAATAATGAAGACATAATTTGATCTTTTATCTCTTCGTTCTCTAATTTTAAAGTTTTTTTGTATGTTTCAATTTGTTTTTTTGTGAAATAATTATTCACAATTCCATATTGCTCTATTTCTTTAAAATCAACATCTTTATAATTTTTGTCTTTGAATTCATAGTCATTAGAACAAAATGTGTGAATATGAAAGTCAACTTTAAAAACAGAGCTGCCGTTATCTTCATTAACTATTTTTCTGAATTGTTTTTCTATAATACCATGTATTGACATAACTAATCCTCCAAATTTACAATCTCAAATATTAATTGAGATTATTTAGTTCACCAAATTATATTCATAATAACATCTTTAACATTTTATTTTAACTTCTCTATATAATTATTTAATACTTTTTCGAATATTTGGTCTCCCAACCACTGGATATAATCAACTATAACTCTTTCTAAACAATTTTCATCTAACTTTTTTTGATTGCTTTTAGTATCTGGTAATAATTCTGGATATTTTTTTAACAAATCAAACATCCGCCCTACTAACTCAGCCCCTTTATCATCCATCTCTTTAACTCTAGGATTTCCTAAAATTTTATCTTTATGGATCTGTTTTAAAGCTTTATAAGCTTTTTTTAATTCAGGGCTAAAGTCTACTATATTATTTCCATTACTAAATTTAATTACATCATCAATTAAAATATGAAACCAATTTTCGTTTTCTATATGACTTACTTCTTTCCATATTGAAATGATTTCATCTTTTGTTACAAAGTCATTCATAATTCCGTCTTGAATATCATGATACAAATAAGCCAAGCTGTCACTTAACCTAACTACTTGTCCTTCCATAGATGATGGTTTTTCAGGATTAAATTTCTCTAATTCTTTTAAATTTGTTTTTACCTCTGTATGTTTTAATATTCCCTCTCTTACTGCATATGTTAAGTTTAAACCTGGTATAATTTTACCATTAATTTTAACACCATGATATAGTCTTTCGACAACCCAAACACTTTGAACATTATGTGAAAAACCACCTATTTTCTCTAACTTATCATTTAATATCCTTTCACCTGCATGACCAAAAGGGGTATGTCCTAGATCATGACCTAAAGCAATCGCTTCAGTAAGATCTTCATTTAGATTTAATGCCCGTGAAATCTGTCTAGAAATTTGAGAAACCTCAATTGTATGAGTTAATCTTGTTCTATTGTGCTGATTAAGAGGATCATATAAAACTTGCGTTTTAGTTCGTAATCTTCTAAATGCATTAGAATATAATATTCTTTCAATATCTTTTTGAAAACTAGTTCTGTAAATATCATCTTCTTCCTCAATCCATCTATTTGAAGCATAACTAACTGAATTAGTTGCCCTATCAGATAGATTTTCAGTTTCCCATTCTATTTTATCTTCCTTTACAAATAAACTGTCTGACATTTTAATTTCTCCTCTCAAAATTCAATTAAACATTTATTCAATATTTTTTATATAGCCTTTAAGCTCTTTTAAAAATTCTTTTTTAAAATCTGGAATAAGTTCTCTTATATCAAATTGGTATGAGTCTCGATCGTTTTTTTCTTGTCTCTCATCAATTTCTAATCTAGTAGTATAAATAATACCAGACAACCTAAAGACAGCATCAATAAAGATATCTCTTGGAGATGAGTCTTCTAATTTTTTATATTCATTTAGATTATCACATTTATCAGAAAGTGATTGCTTATCAAAATCTATAAAATCAGCAGAATGAGCAAATGTGTTTCTCATTTTTCTTATCTGGTTTAACTCTTGCTTTGTCTTATAACTAATTAGTCCAAGCATATAAGTTAGATCAATTTTTGAAGAAAAAGAGGATAAAAATCCATATTTATTAAACGGATCATCTTTTGAAGAAATATTTTTTATAAAATACTTTTTTAATAAAAATTCAAGACTGTTTTCTAAATATGCAGCAGACATTAAAGCAACTCCTCTATCAGTTTCCTTTAATAATAAAAATTGAAATTTAAAAATATCTTCTGTTCCAGAATCAATTAAATGATCTAATTCATTCATTTTTAATATCTTAGCAATCACTTTCTCAAATATTTCAGACTGACTTATATTATTAACCTCTAAAAAACTTTCTAGTCCAGTTAAAAGAAGATCACTAATTGTGCTTTTATTCATTATAGAAAACTCCTTAATTATAAAAATGACTAAATTAAATCAATAATTTCTATATTCTATTCGCACCATTCTTTTATATAATATATATACTCTGGGATGGGCATCATATTTAACTCTTGATCATCAAAATTTTCATTCTCTTTTTTTCGTTTATCATAAAAATCAGTTGCAAAATCTGTAAAATTATACCATATTTGCTTCCCGCTAGGTATATCTCTTAATTCAACAGTCTCAATAAACCAATTCCTTACTTGAATAACTAATTTACTTGGATTATTTGAATGATCTTTTATATCAGACCCAGATAGATCTGATAAAGCTTTCATGAAACGGTATCTTTCTTTTTCTAATATTAAACATTTCTTTTCTTTTAAATGATCATTAGCGAATTTTCTGCATCCTATATCTAATCCCAGCTCAAAGGGCATATTTTGTCTTGAAAACTCATCTTCATCTGGCTTTAACCTTGATAAGTCATGTATGCTGTATTTTGATTTCTTAATTAAATCACATATTTTATTAATTCTCGTTTCTCCTGAATCTGATCTCTCATTTGACAGCTTTGGAAAATATCCTAAAAAAACAATAGTAAATAGCATTGGTCTAAGCAAAGAATTATAATCATCATCAAAAGGGCAATTTATAAATATATTTCTTTCGTAACTCATCTTATTTTTTATCCTTTGGAGGATAAGGATCGTTACCATGACTTGCTTTTCTTTGAATTGTTCCATCTTTCTTGTGAATATAAAGTTCCGATTTTTGATTGCGGCTCACACTTCTAGCCCAACTTATTGCTGATTCTTTGTTATCAAAATGCTTTGATGCCCTAACAGAACCACCTCTCTTAACATTCCAGCCACCTTTAGGATTTGGAACAACATGATGTGATTTTTTTGCCATTATAATCTACCTCCCCAAAATTATTTTAATGATCAATTTAATTAATAAAATTCAAATTTTCATTTTCTGTTTTTTTATTTTTTTCTATTTAAAATTTTTAAACATTTTTCTAATAAAACTTCATTATTTATTATTATTATATTTAGCTTTTTCCTAGTTCTTGTTAATATTTGAAAAAGCATTTTTGTCACATGATAATATCCTCTATATTCAGTTACTAATTTTCCTTCTTTATTATAATGAAAATATTCATCAATCACTGCAACTACTTTATCAAATTCTTGCCCAATAACTCCATGAGCACTATCTTCACCAAATATATTATATCTCTTATATGGATAAGGATCTCGAGAAGGAGTATAATTTATAACTTTCCAATTTCTTCTATTAAGTATATCTATATATTTTTTGGCATCAGAATAATCAGAAAAATAACTGATCTCAATATTATAATATTTCTGGTTAGGATTTATTTTAGATAAATCAAATAAGTTCTTAATAAATGAAGCAATTTCTTCATTTGTTCGGATTTTTTCAGTTAATTTATACTTTTGAATCGAAACTTTATCTTCAATATATTCAGGAATGTTATTAGAGATCTCATTCCTATGAAGACACTGCTTAGGGTCATATGAAAAAATACACTTCACATTAGAATTCTTTAAATTTTCCAAAATTCTATTTAATTGACTTTTTCTTATCCTTTGAATTTCATCTATAACAATAAGATCATAAGTTATTAATTCATGCCTATCCACTTCTTTTATTGGAACAATTGGCCAAGAATAATTGTAATTAAGTCTATTATGACCTTGATTTAAATTTCCACAATGAAATATAATTACTTCTTTAAATTCATTAATATAATGTCTAGCTATATCATATGTTAAAAGAGTTTTACCAGTTCCAGCAGCACCATAAATTGAAATGTAACAAGGTTGATTTATAGACCTGTTTTCTAATACACTCTTTCTAATAGTTTCTTGATGATTTGTTAAAAAATACTTTCCTTCTACAAACACATCAGTTGAATTAAATGGAGAAACAAGATAATTCGACGGATCAAATAAGTCATCTATATTTTTTATTTTAACTAACTCCTGTTGGATTAATTTTTCAGTTAACTCATTTATATCTTTCTCAATAAGATTCTCACTTTTATTCAAAGAATATAGTTTATTACTTTCAGCAACATAAGTGTAATTGAAAGTCTCCTTATCCAAAAAACTAAGATAATACTTATTTCTTTTCAATTGTTTTTCTATTCTTTCTTTTCCAGTATATATTTTTTTTAGCTCTATATTAATAACATCATTATTTCCAATTCGCAAAAGATCAAACTCTCTACTAATCTGTGGAATAGAGTATCCAACGAAAAATTTTTCAAATATTTTTAGACCATCATGATACCTCTGAATATTTTCAACTAATGAGTATAAGTCATCTAGTTCATTATCACTGATTTTTACAGAATAGTTATTTAAATAATTAGAAAAAATTTCTCTACTTAAATCTATTTTTGCATTAACTAATGATAATAAATTTACTGGCTCCAAAATAATCCCCCTCTATAACAACCTTATTTGCCTATTTCATTTAACTAATGTATTAAAAATTACTTTCAATAATTATATTTCAATAAATATATGATTTTTCCTTTATTCACAAATCGACAAAATTTGCATTTTTGCTCTATATAATAAATAAAGCTGAGGTCTCATTTAAAAACCCCAGCTCTGTAATAATCATATTTAATTATCTTTATTAACATCTACCTGCAAACTTCTGCTCATACATTTTTTCATCAGCTTTATTGTAACATTTTTTAATATTTTTAACACTGGGATTATGATTATTACAATCTGTTGTTTCAAAGCCCAGGGCAATGGTTAAAGGAACTGGCAGCTCCTCAGTCTTATTATCTTCTTCGATTCTCTTTAAAATCCTATCAACAATATCATTTACCTTAGAATAATCGGTCTCCGATAAGATAATTGCAAATTCATCTCTACCTATTCTGGCAACAACATCTTTAGTTCTGACAGAGCTTTTAATTGCTTCTGCAGCTCTTTTAATATATCTATCACCCATACTATGGCCATAATTATCATTGATAGCCTTCATTATAATATGATTTAAATTATTACATCTTAAATAAACATTTATAAACTAAACAGCGAAAAAACCAATTATATTATTTTATGTCAACGAAAAATAAAATAAGAAGCCTGATATAGCAGCGATTACAAACATCACCTTCATTAAATGTCAACTTTTAATGAGCATTTAGTAAGGTTTCTATTTTCTGTTGACATTTAATATTAATTCAAGTAGATACTACTGTTAAAACAACGATATTAAGACCATTAAATGTCAACGTTAATTGTTTCTTATTTTATTTGCAGGAAAGAACTTCATAGATCAAGAATAGTTATAATAGCTGCTATTTCAGGAGGTGTCATGATGTCAGGTTTTAATTTCAAAACTAAAGTTCTAAAAGGAAAAATAACTAAAATAATCTATCAAACTCAAAAGTCAGATTATGTCGTTTTGCTATTTAAAACAGAAAATGATAAAAAGATTACAGCAGTTGGTAACATGTCTTCACCCAAAAAAGAATACACTTATGAACTCAAAGGTAAATTCATCAGAGATCAAAAATATGGGATCCAGTTTAAATTTGAGAAATATCGAAGTTCAATGCCCGATAACCGAGAAGGTCTGATTAAATATCTCAAATCAGTAATGACAAAGGTAGGAGATGTTCGAGCAAATAAGATTATAGATGAACTCGGTACTGACGCTTTAGAAAAAATAAAAAATGGTCCTGAACTCCTAAAGCAATTTGATTTTATCAGTGAGCTGCAGTTACAGGAAATCAAAAAAGAATTATTCTCTGACGAATATCGAGCAAAATTTATCAGTACTATCTGTAATTTAGGTTTTTCAACAAATAAGGCTAATAGTATCTGGAAACATTATCTCAAAAAAGGAATGACACCTGAGAAAATTCTTAAAGACCTTTTAGATAACCCCTATCAGCTGATTAATGAAATCGACAATATTGGTTTTACAAAGGCAGATAGAATTGCTCTCTCCTTAAATGATGATAAAAAGTCAATCTTTAGAATAAAAGCTACCATTGAGCACTTGCTTAAATCTGCCGAAGTAGAAGGACACAGCTATCTACCTAAGTCAGAGCTACTGGAAAGACTACAGCAGCTGCTTGAAGTGAAAATAGAAGCAGATAGATTTGAAAAAGCAATTTCTGAGTTAAAAAAAGAAGAGAAATTGATTGTTGAAGCTGATAAAATCTATCAGTACTTTCTCTATCAGGCTGAAAAGGAGATTGCTTATCAGATTAAAACCCTTATCCAATCAAAAAGTAAAAAAGTTGAATTTAAAAATCTTGATCGGATAATAACAGAAAAAGAAGCTGAATCAGAAATTAAATTTGCTCCAGAACAAAAAGAAGCTATTAAAAAAGCTTTAAATAATAGTATTTCTATTATCACTGGTGGCCCGGGCACTGGAAAATCATTGATCGTTAAAACAATCTGTGAAATCTACCAGGATAAGAATAAGCATCATAAAATCCATCTAGCCAGCCCAACAGGTAAAGCAGCCACCAGATTGGAAACTCTGACTAATATTAAAGCAAAGACAATCCACAGATTATTAAAATTTCGTGGTGAGGGATTTGATGAACATTTTGTACTAGCTCATCCCGGTCTTCTAATTGTCGATGAGTTCAGTATGTGTGATATCCCTTTAGCCTATCACCTCTTTTCTGCCGTTAATGCTAACTTAAAGGTGGTCTTTGTGGGAGATACTAACCAGCTCCCGAGTGTTGGCCCGGGCAATGTATTGAAAGATATGATCAGCTCAGGGATAATTCCTACTACAGAGCTTAAGGAAAATTTTAGACAGTCTGATGAGGGAGTGATAATTCCTTTGGCCAAAAAAATTACCGAAGGAGAGCTGCCTCAACTAAATGATGGCCCGGACTTTGTCTTCAAAAAAATAACAAATGAAGAATCTGCTCTCGAAGAGATTATGGCTGTTTTTAGACGCTTAGATCGAAACTTTAACATCTTTAATATCCAGGTTATTTCACCGATAAAAAATGGTGTGCTTGGTGTCAATAACCTCAACAAAGAGATTAGAGCCTGTATTAATCCTGCTGTTAGATCAAAGCCCTCAATTGGTCCATTTAGGCTTGGTGACAAAGTAATGGTAATAAAGAACAACTACGATAAAGAAGTCTTTAATGGCGAGTTTGGACAGGTTATCAAGGTCAATAATAAAAGATCTCTTGCTGTAAAAATTTATGAATCAGACAGAGTCGTTAACTTCAAATCTGATGAACTAAATTACCTCAGACATGCCTATGCCTGTACTGTTCATAAAAGCCAGGGTAGTGAATTCCCGTTCTTAATTATGGTCTTGAGCAGCTCTCACAATATCATGCTCAGGAGGGATCTGCTCTATACTGGTATTACTCGAACCCAAACAAAGTTGATGCTTCTAAGTGATTTGAACACTCTCAAGAGAGCGATAGATAATAATATTGTGGAGAACAGATACAGCTCCTTACTAGAGTATCTTAAGTTTAGCAACTTTGTTTCCATTGGTGATACTGTAAAGCTGAAAGACAGACTAAATGATGAGGTTATTGAATATACAGTAGTCGAAGAAGATGAAGCTGATGTTTTAAATTCTAAGATCAGTTTTAAATCTCCTATTGGTAAAGCACTACTCAAGCGAGAGGCAGGAGACATGTTTGAGATCACTACAAATGGTAATAGAATTGTTTATGAAATCTTAAGTGTAAACACTAATAGTAATTCTTACTAAATGAAGGAAACTAAAAACTGAGGTCTCATAATAAAACCCCAGTTCATTAATGCTAATATTTAATTGTTTTGTTTATTAATCTCGACAATTAATGTTTCAAAAAATCTATTAATTCTGCTTTAGAATCTGCAGTTACAATTTTCTCACTTAAGTCTTCAATTTTACTTAACTCAGATTTGTTAATTAAATCAATAATTTCATTATCTGCATTACCAAATTTTGCTTTTATTTGTCTGATCATAAGCATCCTTGCTTCTTCTTGTTTTCCTTCGTCTTTTCCTTTTTTCTTCCCCTGCTCTTCTGCATATTTAAATATTCTTACCATTTTGTAATCCCTCCATATTTCTGAGATTTCCTGATCACTTAAAAGTTTATCGCATAACACAAATGTTAAAGCAACAATATTATTTTTTAGATTCTGTTCAACTTCTAGCTGCTTCTCCAGCTCAATAGTCTCTTTAACCCGTTTAACCATATCCTGATCACTATTCATCAGCGGAAGAAATATTAATTCAAGATAATTAATTTCTTCACCTTTCTCTATTTTTTCTCTTAATTCTTTCATCTTTTCTTTACCATCTTTATCAGACATATTAACAACAGTTGTGTTGTAGCCCAGACTCCCGGCATTAAAAGATGCCTCGACAGCTGGATAACCCTTAATACATAAAATTATAGTCCGAATCCTATCTCTATATCTATTATACAACTTTAGATCATAGGAAGCAAAGCGAACCAAATCATCAACAGAAACCTCTATCTCTTCTTCTAAATGCAGAATGGACCCATCTTCTAATTTAAAATTTAAATCCATCCTTTCTGCACTTGTTTCAATCTCAGCAAACTCAGTTTCCAGATAAGAATCAATTCCAGGCAGCTCCACCTTCAAAAAATCGCCGATTATATAAATTAGTTAAAGAGTCCTTATATGAAAGATATTTTATTTTTTCCTTCTGTTTTCTCTGCTCAGTAATATCATCATAAACAGCATAAATCCCTAATTTGCCGGCCATCAATTCAACCTTAATAACATGAAGAGAAAAATATTTAATTGTCCCCTCTTTGGTTTTTCTTCTCACCTCTGCTTCAACTTTATTATTAGCCAGCACCTGGTTTTTATATTTATAAAAATTTTCTTCTTCTGATTCTGGTATTATAAAATTTTCTATATTATTATCCAGCAGCTCGGCCTCAGAATAATCAATTTTTTAATGCATTTTCTATGTATAACTCTTTATTCTCTCCCAGCACAGTCTCACAGTATAAGCCCTCACCCAACTCTACTTTTTCTCCAATTTCATAAGGGTTTGACTTATTTTCACTTTTAAGAAAAACCTCTATTGATTCCGAATTGATTTTCATTATCAAAGCTGCAGAAATATTAACTAAATCTGTGATTAAATTTAAGATATTCTGCCACTCATTTTTTAGATAATAATCTCATCAATATTTTACCACTTTAACTTAGTTAAGTAAACAACTGAAGTTTAAATCAATATTCAATTCAGTTAATCTATAGAATGAAGAATAGCCTGTACCAAAGTCATCCAGAGCAGTTGTGATACCTGCCTCTTTTAATTTTGCCAGTTTCGAATTAATAATCTCAAAGTTATTTAATAAAACAGATTAATATATACCTTCATAAACATTTTATACACCTGCGGGGTATATTGTTATCAAATTTTTTAAAGGTAGAACTTATTCTTTATCTTCTAATATTAAGTCAACAAATTCCTCTACCAGCTCAGGGTCAAACTGGCTTCCTGAACATTTCTTTATTTCTTTTAAAGCCTCTTCTTTTGATAATGGATCACTGTAAGGTCTGGCATGGGTCATCACATCATAGGCATCGACTATTGCAATTATCCTGGAAAAAAGTGGGATCTCTTCTCCCTTTAGACCATTTGGATAACCTGTTCCGTCCCATTTTTCGTGGTGGTGCAGAATATATTTGGCAATTGCTGAAAACTCCTCGGTAGAGCTCGCTATTTTATAGCCTCTTTCAGCATGCTTTTTCATAGTTTCCCATTCATCTTCGTTTAACTTATCCGGTTTTTTTAAAATCCCCTCGGAAATTGTTACTTTCCCTATATCATGAATCGAAGCTAATAGAGATAAATTGCTCAGCTGTTCATAACTTAAATCGAGTCTTCGTCCCAGTTTAACTGCTAATTCTTCCAGCCGCTGAACATGTTCTTTATTTTCGTTGCTTTTAGCCTCTAGAGTAATGATTAGATTTTTTATAATATTATTTTTGCTGTCCTTACTTTTGACCAATTTATCTTTATACATATTTTCATCAGCCTGATCAAATATCTGCTCAATCTCTTCTTCCATCTCAGTTTTAGTTGCAAAACCAATACCTAAAGAAAGTTTATTCCCTTCAACATCAACCTTATTGCTTTCTTCTTTAATTCTTTTTATAATTTTCTCAACATCTTTTTTGGGAGTCTGGGGTAAGATTAGAGCAAACTCATCGCCGCCAAATCTTGCTAAAATATCTTCGTCTCTCAAACATGACTTAAGAACAGCCGCTGCACTTTTGATCAGTTCATCTCCTGCCAAATGGCCGTAGACATCATTAATCATTTTGAGACCATTGACATCAATAACCACCAGACTCAGCGGCAGCTCATCTTGATTATCCAGCCTTTTTAACTCCTGATCAAAATAAGCTCTATTATAGAGTCCTGTCAACTGATCATTATAGCTTAAAAACTCAAGTTTCTTTTCTTTCATTCTCAGATTTGTCAGATCTACCTGCATTGATAAAATACCTGTTCCTTTATCAGGTAGATTAATTTTAGTTTCTTTAAAATGAGTATAATAGTGCTCTCCATTTTTATTAATATTATCAAGGTTAAATTCTAAATCCTGACCGCTTAGTATTATTTCTATATCTTTTTTTGCTTCTTCAATTCTATCTGGTGTAACTAACTTATTAAAAATACTATCTCCTATTAACTCATCTTTACTGTAACCGGTCATCTCACAGAGTTCTTCATTAACCTCGAGGATGTTTCCTTCTGGATCTTCAACCAGCATCCCAATCGGAGCAGTGTTGAAAATTTTTTTATACTGCTCTTCTCTTATTTGTAATGCTTCTTCATAATTTTTCCTGTCAGTTATATCTTCATGCATTATTAAGACTCCCTCAGCAAAAGGGGTAACAATCATCTTTACCCAGGATCTATTTCCCGAAGATGAATCCTGATATTCTAACTCGAACTTGTCTTTTTTGTTTTTGATAACAGCTTTGATTCCCAAATTTATCTCAGCAGAATAATCTGCGGCAGAATTATTAAGACTTTCAATTAGCTCGATATAATTTAAGCCAATACTGTTATCTTTTATTTCATTATCACTTTTTGAAATATATTCTTTCCAGTCGTCATTTATAAATACAATTTCCAAATCTTTATTTAAAATTACACTTTTATATGCTAAAGAGTTTAGAAAACATGGTGTGTCACAGAGCATTTTATCACCTTCTACATATATAATTGTTGACACAATACAATCCTTATTATATCACTCAAGTTAATTGAGGTAAATAGTTTGTGCAACAAAATCAAAAAATTTAAGGAAAGTTTTGATAAATGAAAAAACCGCCCCAGGAAAAGGGCGGTAGTACAGACTTTATTATTTATTGGAAAAAATTGGTTCGGTAAACGGTGGCTGCACATCTACAACTCAAACTGCTCCAGATCAGCCTCCAGATTTTCAGCAATTTTAGCAAGTCTCTCTGCACTACTTGCTACTTCCTCTGTGGCTGCAAGCTGCTCTTCTCCGGTTGCTGCAACCTGCTGGCTGCTGGCAGCAAATTCTTCACTCACAGAAGCAACTTCGCTCATTGAATTTTCTAGATGCTCACTGTTATCAGCCATTTTTTGCGCATTGCTTTTTAATCTTTTCACTATCTTCCTGAACTGATCTGACGCTTCCTCAATTTGATCAAATACTTCCTCAGTACTGTTAATTGCGCCAACACTTTCTTCTACAGTTTCAGCATTCTCTTCCATTCTATAAACAGCCTTTTCCACCTCAGACTGAATTTCATTAATAATTTTAGTTATTCTCTCTGTAGCTCCAGAAGATTCTTCTGCCAACTCTCTAATCTCATCAGCTACAACAGAAAAACCTCTGCCCGCTTCCCCAGCTCGAGCTGCCTCAATAGCTGCATTAAGAGCCAGAAGATTTGTCTGATCTGAGATGTTACTGATAAATTCGACAATCTCACCAATTTGTTTTGAAAGTTTATCTAAGGCTGAAATTGTTCTCGCTACTTCTCTAGAGTCTTCCTTTACCTCGTTAACTCTGGCAATTGAAATATCAACCTTTTCATTTCCTTGTTCTATATTATTAACCACTCGTTTTGAAGCCTGATTCATTTCAAGAGAGGCACTCTCTACATCTTCTATTTGATCATCCAGCTCTCCCATATTATGGTTCATCTCAGTAATCTGAGCTGTCTGTTCTTCAGCTCCGGAGGCCAGATTCTGAACTGATGAGCCAACTTCTTCTGCCGAGCGACTTAGCTGATTCCCAGCGGCCGAAAGTTCCTGGCTGGAAGATGCTATATCCTGTGCCATCTCATCAATTTTAGTCATAGTTGACCTTAAATTTTCCTGCATCAGGTTAAGAGCTCTACTTAAATCTCCAATTTCATCTGCAGATTTTGTTTCCAGCTGCTCAATATTTAATTTCCCTGCTGCTATTTTTTTAGCAAATTCAACTGAATTCAAAATTGGTTTGGTTACATAGCCCGCAGCAAAATAGGTAATAATTAGAGCTATCAAAAGTGAAAGAATAATTACTGTAGAACTTGCCATTAGCTGATCAATCAGGCCTGTAAAAACTTGATCTCGCGGCAGCTGAACAACAATCCCCCAGCCTGTTCTCTCAAGCGGTGTATAGGAAGCAAATTTTTCTTCTCCCTGATATGTATATTCTCCACTCCCTTGATTTCCATTTATTACATCAGAGACCACAGAAATCTCACTTAAATCTTCTCTATTTTGAACCAGCTCAGAATCAGGGTGACCAATAACCTGACCCCGTTTATTAACTATAAAAGCATAACTATTTTCACCCAAATTGGAATCAGCAGAAATGCGGCTTAAGACACTTAAATTTATCTGAGCATATATCATACCTCGAGTTTCACCATCACTTTCAATTGGAACTCGATAGATAACTTCTGCTTCACCGCCATCATTAATAAAAATATCTGAGTAACCTTCTTCCTGTACCAATAAATCTATTTCATTACTTAGCTCAATATTTTCACTAAAAATTTCCTTATTACTGCTGTCATAAACTGCTATTCCATCAATATAACTGTTATACTCAACCGTCTTTAAAAGCAGGTCTTCCATTTCTGCTACCTCTAAAGTATTTACTAGATCAGTCCTGGCAGCAATATCAACCGGCTCTTCTGTATAATCCAGAATCCTTTCTATTTCACTTTTAAAACTGAGCGCCAGCTCCAGATTACTTTCAAAAGCTGCCTCGGTCTGATTTTCAATATCACTCGTAAGTGTAACATAAGTGTAAATTCCCAGCGGGATTAGCATTAAGACAAAAACAACCAGCATTAACTTGAACTTAAAACTTTTTTTAAAAATATCGAATTCCCCCATTTTTATTTAATTTCGAATCATTTCTATAAATTTTTCTACCAGGTAAGGATCAAACTGACTACCTGAACACCTTTCAATCTCAGCCAGTGCTTCTTCTTGAGTCATTGCAGTTTTATATGATCTCTGATGGGTCATAACATCATAACTGTCAATAATAGCTATAATCCTTGCTGTATAAGGAATATCCTCTCCAAATAGACCCTGAGGATAGCCCCCGCCATCCCAACGCTCATGATGTGATAGTACTCCTTCGGCTACCGATGCCAGCTCCGGTATTGATTTTACAATCCTGTAGCCACTCTCCGGATGATTTTTGATTATCTTATATTCTTGATCACTTAATTTACCCGGTTTTTTTAATATTTTTTCAGGAATAGAAACTTTTCCTATATCATGTAAGCGGCTTAATAATTTTAAATTATCAATTTGACTTATCGAAAGATTTAGCTCTTCAGCAAATTTAATTACCAATCTATTCATCCGTTCTGCATGGTCTTTAGTTTCATGACTTTTTTCCAGCAGAGTATTCTCCAGCGATAGGATAATTGAATTGCTGGTACTTTCACTGCCAGCAATCTTATTTCTATACATCCTGTCTTCAGCTTTTTTAAAAACTTCCTGATAGGACTGATTTTCATCTATTATCTGAGCAACCCCAAGCGCTATACTCAATTTAATAGGATTTTTATCAGCTTCAGCACAGAGTTTTCTGATTCTGTTTGAGACTTTACGGGCATCTCCAATTGAGGTCCTGGGCAGTAAAATAACAAATTCGTCTCCACCCCACCTGGCAATTATATCTTCTGAGCGGCATGCGTTTTCAAAGATTTCTGCTATTGCTTTTAAAAGCTGATTTCCTTTTTGGTGTCCAAAAGCATCATTAACCAGCTTTAGTCCATTTACATCACCCATGATAACTGAAATAGGCAGCTGGCGAATGGTATTCAGTCTTTTTATTTCTTCTTCTAAATAGTTACGGTTATACAACCCGGTCAGTTTATCATGGTAATTTAAGAACTTTATTTTATTTTGATTTTTCTTTTTATCAGTGATATTTTGAGCAGTTATTAATGCCGAAAATTTATTATTAAAGCTCACCTGACTGCTGTTTAAGCTGAGCCACTTTATTCTTCCTCGAGCATCTACAACTCTAATTTCTTCATTTTTAATCTCACTATTATTACTCCTATTTAATATTTTTTTAATCCGCTTTTTATCTTCCCTGTGAATTAAAGAAATTATTTTTTTACCGGTGAGCTCATCATAGCCTATTTCTAGTATCTTAATAAAAGCTGGGTTAGCGTAAATAATCCTGCCCTGATTTAAGATAAAGATCCCAATCGGAGATTTTTCAGCCAGCTCATAATATCTATATTCAGATTTTAAGGACAGTTTCCTGATCTTTAATAGATTATTCAACCTGTATTTCATTATCTGCTTTTTGACTGGAAGGATAAAAATATCATCAAATACATCATTTGAGCTTTCAATTTTAAGATTTTCCCTATCTGAAGTAGACAATAATACTATCGGTAAAAATATAGGACTTTTACTTTCTCTTAAGCTTTTTAGCTTTTCCTGATTTCTTTGAAAATAATATTCATCTACAATTATTAAATCACTATCTTCAGAGAACAGCTCCTCTTCCTCCTTAAACACTTCAACCTGATAGTCTTTCTGCAGAAACTTTTTCAGCAGGGTGCTATTCTGCTCGTTATTATTTAGAATTAATATTTTATTTTCCCTATTAAATTTTGATTTTTTTAACAAACTATTAAGATTTACAGGACTAGTTAAATTCATCTTTTATACTTTCCTTAAATTTATTATTAATGAATTCAGGATTTCCGCTTAAAATTCCCCGCAGCTGGGTTAAAGGTTTCCCCACTTTGATCCCCTGACTGCTAATCTTAAATTCACGCAGCTGTTTTTCAAAATCACTCAGCCGCTTTTTTAAAACTCCGATTGCTTTTTTTAGTTCCCCATTAAATTCTAAATAACGCAGAAACATTATATTATCTGCCAGATAACTTATTCCGAGTTCTGTCACCTTAAAATCACCTGTGATATTTGCTATTTCATTAATTAGCAAAACTGTAATTCCTCTATTATTAAGATAATTAGTGAGAGAGTGTAAATTGCTAACAATCTCATTTTTATCCTCTGCTGCACCAGCAAAAGATAGCCTATAGCCTGAAACACTATCCAGCATAATATTTTTAGTATCATTTTTTTCTGATTCTTTAATTAAAAAATTGGTAAATTCTCCCGGAGTGTATTCTAATGGATCTACTTTTTTAATTTCCAGCTGATTATTATTAATTAAATTATTTAGTTTAATACTAACTGATTCAGATCTTTTAAGAAGGATACTATCATCTTCTTCAAAAGTATAAATTACTGATCTTGCTCCATTTCTGGCTGCAGACTGCATAAATTGAACTCCAAAAGTTGTTTTTCCAACTCCACTTGCTCCAGATATTACAGTTGTAGTTCCACTTTCTATACCTCCGTGAAGCAGTTTATCTATTTCTGTGATCCCCGAAGAAATTGTTTTTCTTTGATAAACAGTTTTGTTTTTCTGCAGTTTTAATTTCGGATAAACTTCTATCCCATCTTTTTTGATCTTAAAAGAATGTTTGCCGTTAATAAAATCTGAGCCTCTAAATTTACTGATATCAATATATCTTCTGTTTTTATCAACAAAATTTAGGTTTATGACCCCATCAGATAGAAATTGAAGGTCATCATCAGGCTCATTTTTGCTGGCTTCCGAAGATACAAGTAACGTTATTTGATTATCAGCGGCAAACTGCAGCATTGAAAGCATATATTTTCTAAATTCATATTCATTTTTAGATAAAAACCTGAGCTGTTTTAGACCATCAAAATATACCCTGTCTGCATTACTTTTCTTTAATGTACTAATTATCTTATTGATTAAGGGTTCTTTTTCTACTTCTTCCACAGGAAAAACATTATAATTTTCATTACTCTCAATCAAATCAGATGTAGGGCTCAAATCAATGAACTTAAGCTTAGTTAAATCAAAACCTCTGCTCTTAAAATCATTAATTAATTTATTTTTATTCTCAGTCAAAGTAATCAAAGCTGATTCTTCTCCATTTTTGACCCCTTCAATTAGATAATGAATTCCAAGAGTTGTTTTTCCAGTCCCCGGACCTCCCCGCAGCAAATATGTCTTATTGGGAATTAGTCCTCCATTTAAAATTATATCCAGTCCTTCTATACCTGTAAGTAAACGTTTACTTTGTAACATATATATATCCCTCCAGTACCAACTTTAGATTAATAATTTTTCTACTTCTGCTCTCGGCAGTGGCTTATAAAAATAATAGCCCTGAATGTAATCACAGTTTAATTCTTTTAAAATTTCAAATTGCTCTTTAGTTTCTACACCTTCAGCAACCACTTTTAAGTCCAGATCATGTGAAATGTTGATTACCCCGGCAACCAACTTTTTCGTTCTCTCATCGGTAATTTTATCAATAAAACTTTTATCCAGTTTCAAATTATCTATTGTAAGCTTATCTAAAAAGCTTAAAGATGAATATCCCGTTCCAAAATCATCCAGAGCTATCGAAAAGCCCATACTTTTTAATTCGGCTAAAACCTCCTTTGACAATTCGATAAAGGATCTTTCGGTTATCTCAAACTCAATTAACGAATTATCTACTGCATAAGAATCAGCAATATGTTTTATGTTTTTAATAATCTCAGAATCATTAAGTTCAATTAGCGAAATGTTGATACACATCTTAAGTTCTTTAAGCCTTTTTGTCTGCCAGGCTTTTAATTTTTCGAAAGCCTCTCTTAAAACGATTATACCAATCTTTTTGATCAATCCTGTTTTTTCAGCCAGAGGTATAAATTCTGCCGGACTAATTAGGCCCTTTTCCCGATGCTGCCAGCGGATTAAAGCTTCCAGAGCAAAAATTCTCTGATTATTTGTCTGAACTTTGGGCTGAAATTCAAGATGAAATTCTTTCTTTTCAATTGCAGTTTGTAAATCCTGTTTTAATGACTCTTTTTTTACTTTTTCTAAAAATATATTTTCATCATATATCTGAAAAGAATCAGCAGTTGTATCCATTGTATACATTGCATTATGAACTTTTGTTAAAAGTCCAGCTGACGTCAAACTGTGTTCTGGGTAGACTGCTGTCCCCAAATTTACGTTTAATAAATAATTATAATCTTTTTTGGTAATGATCTTACTAATTTTCTTTAATAGATTTTCTAATTCTTTTTCCAAATTCAGATTCTGCTCAAGATTATATAACAACAAAAACTGATTACCTTTATATAAAGAAATTAACTCAGCTTTTTTATTGGTTTTCTGGAGTTCTGCCGCCAGGTAACTAATAAAATTACTGCTTTTTTCAAATCCAAGTATATTATGCATTTCTTCCAGATTATTAATTTTTAAATAAACAACAGCGAATCTCTCTTCATTTTCAAAATCATCATTAATCTTTTTTTCCAGTTCTTCGAAAAAATACTTTTCATTTGGCATCTGAGTTAGCTGATCAAAATATGCCAGCAGATAAAGCTCATCTTCCATTTTTAAATTCTTTTTTTTATTCAGTTTTCTATTTAACATTAAACCCCCCCAGTTTCTAGTTTTTGGTCAAGTAAAAAAATTATTATCTTTTCATTTTCGGATAAAGCCATATTTTCATCATAATAAAACTCAGTTACCTTAACCGCCAACTTCTCTTCGATAACAAATCTCGCTTTTTGTCCCCAGTGGCTAAAAATATATTTATATACTTTTTTAATTATCTGCTGACCATTATCATTATTAAAGTTATTAAAAATTTTTTCTGGATACCAGTTAATTTTTACAATTAAAATATTTTCTACTGCATATGTTTTTAAGTACTTTGGCCCCTTTCCGGAAATGTTTTTATACAATTTGCTAAGTTCATGATTCAGTACTGTATATTTGTTCACCAATTTCCAGCTCCCTCAATTCGATATATAAAATAGAAAAAAATGTAAACAAATAGAAAAAACCAACACCTTTAAGTGTTGGTTCGGGCTCAAAGCAGGTCGAAACCCACTTATCTTCCCAAAATTAAGTATTACTGGTTAAATATCAGTTTTTAAACCTCAATTCTTCCATAAATTTTTGCTTACCTTTAACTATTATTCAACAAAATATCTTATATTCCTGCAAATTAACTTGTTTTTTGACATAAAAGCAAAAACTCTACACATATTTTACTAAAATGGTAAAAATTGGTTCGGTAAACGGTGGCTGCACGCTAAAGAATCGGTGAAAGCAGTCTTGAAACCGACTCTCTGAGCTTCATTGTCCAGCCCCGGGTTTCAAAAATTTCTTTTGTTATTTCCTCCGAATTCTCTAGGTCCTCTGCAAAAATTTGATTATGGAGTTCTGCCTGTTCCCGGTCATAAATAAAGGCATTTATTTCAAAATTAAGTTTAAAACTGCGGACATCCATGTTGGTTGTTCCGATCGAAAGCACCCGGCTGTCAATACAGAGAGTCTTGCTGTGCAGAAAACCCTTTGTATAACGATAGCAGCGGGCACCAGCATCCAGAAGCTCACCGACAAATGAATTATTGGCAGCATAGACAAAGGGGTGATCTCCTCTATCCGGGATCATAACTTTTATCTCAACCCCGGAGCGAGCCGCAAGCTTTAGAGCTTCCAGCATTGACTGATCGGGAATAAAATAAGGGGTCTGAATATAAATTGTCTTTTCAGCCTCATAGATCATTTTTAAAAAGAGGGACTTGACTTCAGCCTCTTTAGAGTCAGGTCCACTGCTGACTATCTGGATACCCGTATCTCCCTTGTATTCCTTTTCGGGAAAGTATCTTTGCTTCCTCATCAGGTCATTACCGCTGGCAAAATTCCAGTCTAAAAGAAAGCGATATTGAAGACTGTCCACGCTTTCACCTTTTAAACGAAGATGGGTATCGCGCCAGTCGCCAAATCTGGGGTTTTCCCCCAGATATTCATCACCAATATTTATACCTCCAAGATAACCAATCTGACCGTCAATCACCACATTTTTGCGGTGGTTCCGGTAATTCATATCAAGGACAAAGGGAGCAAAAGGTACTGCCTGGCCGCCAGCATCTTCCAGTTCAAAAATTGCATAACGCGAAAGGTTTCTGCAGCCCATTCGATCATAAAGCAGCCTGACTTCAACTCCATCTGCCGCTTTTTTAGTTAAAAGCTGCATAAACTGATCACCAAGCTGATCATCATTAATTATATAGTAATTAGCATGCACAAATTTTTTCGCATTTTTAATATCTTCAAATAGATCTGCAAATTTTTCCCGACCACTGGTATAAATATCCAGCTGATTATATCCCACTCCTGCCGGCAGATCATTTTCGAAAGCCAGGCGAATAATACTCTGCTCCAGATGATCAAAATCTTTGATTCTTTCTTTTAATTCCTCAGCAATCAGTTTCCGATCATATTTTTTTAGTTCATCTTCCTCAATTTTGCGCTGAAAGACCTTTCTCTTTTTAGGAGTTAAGCCTAAAAAAAGGTAAAGAATAAAACCCAGAACCGGAATCAGGGTTAAAATTAAGAGCCAGGCCCAGGTTGCGGTCGGATCTTTTCTTTCGAAAAAAATCAAAAGAATGATAAATATTATATTTAAGATTATTATTCCTGTTGGTAAAAAAGATAAAAAATTCATAAAATCTCCTCAGCTTTAATTCTGCTCAGTTTCTTCCATCATTTCTTCCAGCTGCTCAAGATCTCTAAGCAGCTTTTTGACACTCAGTTCACTCTGACTGCTCAAATCAAGGTACTCATCTTCTGTTTTAACTATTGGTGCCTCCGGGTGGTTGGGATTAATAAATACAACCCTGGCCAGCTGATCATTACTCAAAACTACCCGGTCACCAATAAGTGAATAAGGAATCTTTTCTATAAAAAGCATCTTCAGTCTGTGGTCAAAGGAATCAAAATCCTCTTCCATTATTTTAACTGCGGTAAAAGGGGACACCGCTTTCTGATAGGGACGATCTGTTGTCAGAGCATCAAAAGTATCACAGATAGCAATAATTCTCCCGAATAAAGGAATTTCTTCCTTTTTCAGACCAAGGGGATAACCACCTCCATGGTAGCGCTCGTGGTGGGTTAAAACTCCTGCCATTATACTTTTTGAAAAACGGTTGCTTTTTTTGAGAAGTTTATAACCATATTCGGAATGTTTTTTGACCTCCTCATATTCCTCTGGGCTCAGAGGAGCCGGCCTGGTTATTATTTCTTTTTTAATTCTGCTTTTTCCAATATCATGGAGCAAAGCTGAGGTAGTCAAATTACAGATTGTGTTTTCCTCTAAACTTAACCAGCGGCCAAACTTATGGGCCAGAATTCCAACATGGAGAGAATGAGAATAAGTGTACATATCAATATCACGGGTTATTTTTAGAATATCTTCTAAATCAAGAGATTGAGAAATCTCCATTGCCTCTTCAGTCAGACTTCTAACTGTTCTAAAATCAACCTTTTTCATATAATAGGCTTTTTTATAGGCCTCAGAAAAATCATCAATACTTCTTTCGTATTTTTCTTTAGCAATTACTTTTTTATTCTTCTCAGCTTCAATTACAGCTGCTGTTTTTATTTGAATTTCTTTGATTTCTGTTTCTTTTAACTGATCTATTAGCTTTCTATTTAATCGGGTGCCCGGTGGGATTAAGACACCACCAAACTCGCTTCGAACTTCTTCGTCAGTGATCATGCCAGTTTCTAAATCAATTATTTTAAAAGTACTGCTTTTAGCTGCAGAGATAGTAATCCCTCCTTAATTTGCAAATATAGCTATTACTAATCATATTATAACATTTTTGGGTTTAAAACAACAATATAACCAGGGATCACTCTACTTTTGTCTAAAATAACCTGATATAAAAAAGTTGAGGTTAATTTAATTTTAAGCTGTGATAATTTTCTGCAGGATCAACTTTCTGATACTTTCCGGAGGGATAAATTACCCCGCTATGTGCCTGATTACCAGTTTTAACTACCGGCAGTCTATTTTCAACTGCTCTCAATACTGCAGCCTGCCACATTATATTTTTTAAGAGCCTGCTTTCATTAAACCAGGCTTCATTTGTCTGATTGACTATAAAATCAACTTCCTTTTCTGTTTTAACATAAGCCGGATATAATATTTCTGAACAAATTACGGTTTTCCACTTTAAGTTTCCACTTTTAAAGATAACTCTTTCGTCTCCCGCTTCTAAGGATGAGAAATAATAAGGTGTATACTTGTTTAAAAGCTCCAAAAAGGGATAGGTCTCACCAAAATAAAGCAGCAGATTTTTATCGTAACGAGCAAGTACTTCTCCCTCTTCTGAAAGGAGATAGGAACTATTGTAGCGGCCGCTGCCTGAATCTTTAGAGGCTAGAGAACCAATCTGAACTGGAGTTTCAAATTCTGCTGCCAGTCTTTCTAAAAAAAGCTGCCGGTAATGCTGATTTCGATGAAAATCAAAGGTAAGATTTGTTTCCGGAGCAATAACCAGGCTCGTCTGATTTAATTTATCAGCCGCATTTAAAGTCAGCTCAATATTCTGCTCCAGCTGCCTGGAACTCCATTTTTCCTGCTGCTTAATTTCGCTGGTGATAATCCCGATCTCTATCTTTTCTGAAATGTTGCTGCTTTCAGCCAGCGGCTTCTGCTGACTGTAATGAGAAAAACCAAAAATAAGCACTATCAAAAGTCCAAGCACCATTATTTTTTTGAAATTTTTCTTTAAAATAATCTGAAAGAGCAGCCCATTAACCAGAATCAGGATAAAAGTTACAAGCCAGATCCCTCCCGGATCAGCCAGCTGAATAAACGCCAAAAATTCTGCCTGAGTGTAGGCAGGGTTGGCAATCGGGAAAAAGAAAAGCAGATAATGGCGGGCCAGCTCAAAGAGAGTCCAGGAGCCGGCAAAGAAAAAAGGGTTAAAGGCTTCAGCTGTAAAAAGTCGCTGCTCCAGGTAAAAATAAATGAGAAAAAAGATGCCGTAGCTTAAAGCAAGCAGCAAAAAAAGCAGCACTAAAAGTAAAATAATAATTGGCAGTGGCGCCCCGGTATATAATTTAATTGAATGATACATAAAATTGCCTGAGAAAAGTAGAATCCAGAATCCGAGATTCCAGCCGCTCAGAAAAATCTTTTTATAGCTCATTTCCGACCTGTAGTGATAAAGATAATAGAGAAAAGGCAAAAAAGCAATCCAGCTCAAAAAATAGAGGTGCATATGGTAATTGGCCGCGGTCAATAATAATGCTGTTAAAATTGTTAATATCAAGCCCATCGCTTTCCCTCTCTCCCTTGAAATTTTAAGTCAGTCTTTTTCTGCAAACCAAATATTAGATTAATCCAGCATCATCTTAATTTCGACATTACCCTCTGCAGTATAGCCTTCTTCTCCTTCTTTCAGGTTGAAGGTTGCTCGATCACTGCGCACCCAGTCGCGGTCTTCTTCGATCTCCACATTACCAGTCAGCTCCATCATTTCAGTTTCGCCATTATAGTTGGCTTTGTCGCCTCTAAATTTCTGGCCGTCATAATCAATCTCCACATTTTCTTCAGCAGTAAATGAATTATTGTCCCCGGTTATTTTTAGATAATCACTGTGCAGAACCATTTCGTCTCCGTCAGATAAAATGTAATTAAGTACTGCTTCATTTTCAAAAATATATTCTTCAGTTTCTAAAAAAGCAGTCAGCAGTTTTGATTTAACTCTGCCGTCAGGATATTCGACTGCAATTTCTTCTTTTAAGATCATCTTCTGCTCATCTCTAAACAGCTCACCCTGGAGGGCATTAATTATGGTCTCATCTTTTCTGATTCGAACTCCACCACTCAAAAGTGTTTTTTTCTCCTGATATTCCAGGCGAGAAGCGTTGATATAGACTGCATCTTCATTTTCTGTTGACTCTTCGACTTCTGCTGTCTGCTCAGTATTTTGCTCAGACTGAGCCAGCCCGAAAGCTGAAAAGCTGAAAACTAAAATTAAAATTATTATAACTGATAAGATTACTCTTTTAGCCTGCATCGAAATTCTCCTTTCTACAATTCACCGCTTTTAAGGCGGTCTTCTATCCGTGATTCGAAAATTAGATCGTCTTCTGTTTTAGTAAAGCCAACTGGATCGGCGGGGAAAAGATCGATTGAATACTGAACAGTAAATTCCTCCCGCAGATAATCATAGCTAAACTTAAGCTCCCGGCAGTGGAATCTCTTGTTGAGCTGAATATTGGCCTCCCTGATCTGCTGATCATAGTCATAATCGATACTCAAATTACTCTCCAGATACCAGCCCCAGTCTCCTTCCAGCTCATAAATCAACTGATTGTCAATTTCTTCAAGCCGGGAGGAATTGAGGTCATATTCAAGCCCCAGCCGGTGCTCCCAGCGCTCGCTCTCATAAGTACTGCTGAAAATTAGTTGATCATCAAAAAGCATATTATTCAAGTCATAACGAGTTCCAAGCTTAAGCTCCCAATTTTCGGTCGGGTTTAAGTCCAGATATGCTTCCAGCGGCAGATACTGATAATCAAGAAAGTCATAACCGCCTTCCAGGTCAAAATCTAGATAGGGAGAAATTTGATAATTAAGCTCATTTTCAAGCTCATTTTTTCTTTCCACCTCATCAAATTCAAAGGGGGTATAGCCCCACTGCTCTCGATATGTATAGTTATTGCGCAGAGTTAAGCTGCGGCCTAAATTTGTCCTCAGCCGCAGGCCGGTTTCAGAATGCTGCTGGTTGGGAATTCGGTCATATTCTCTGCCTTCAATCTGATAGGCACTGCTGCTGAATTCCTGGCTGACTCTCAGATAACTATTTAAAGGCAGGGAAAAAGAGTCACTGTATTCTGCTTCCCCGCGAATCCGGTAACCTTCTACTCCACTGGCATCTTCGTAATAACGCCCCAGCTGACCGAGGTAGGAAAAAGCCCCCGGTGGATTATAGTCGAGAGAAAGCTCCGGCAGTCGGGAAAAGTTAACCTGGTCATCTTCTGTCAGGCGGGGAGAATACTGCTCCAGTAAAAAAGTGAAATCATAATAACCGCTTCTTTTGGAGATTGAAAATTCCCCTCCCTGTCTGCTTTTTAAAGGTTCTGTAGGACTTTCCCTCTCACCATCATAATAGTTAAGCCGACTGCGCCAGCCTCCGCCTGGATTATAGCGCAGGTCAAGGTCTCTATTGATTTCCCGCTCCAGACCATCATCAGGATCCCTGATATAATCGCGGTCATAATTAACTCTGGCTGTCAGACTGTCGAAAAAGCGGTCATAAAAATAGAAATCAAGCCCGTAATCTTTTTGATCCCGGCTCTTCTGCTCAAAATAATCCTCTTCTTCATAATCAAAATTTATTCTACTGCGGCGACTCTGTTTATTGTAGTAAAAATCAAGTTCAGTCTCGATTTCAATTCTGTCATCATAATCCTGATAAAAATAGGACAATTCTTCCTCCCAGCTGCCGAGATCGGCCTCATGATATAATTCTGCTTCCCAGTTGAAAAGACCGGAAAGGTCAGTTTTATTCTGCTGAGTATAGTAATAAAGATAGGCTTCCTGCCGGCTGCTGTTAAGAAAATACTGTTTAATCCCCCCTGCTGAACCTGAAATAGTGTAGTGGTCCAGATAAAAGTTACCGGGGAGGTCAAAGCGGTTATTATAAAAATATTTGGTCTTAATAAACCAGCCCCGCTGCTGATGGTAACCAAAAGCAGGCACAAAATTGCTGTTTTCTTCTTTCAGTGAGATGTAAAGATAGGGCCAGTATAAAAGCGGCAGCCTGCCGTTTAGTTCTTTAAAAACTATATTATACATCTTAATATATTCTTCCGGCTTAATGACAACTCTTTCTGCATCAAAATAATAGTGGGGACTGTCAAAATCACAGCCCGAAATTCCCCCGGGTAAAAGCTCAATATTTTCGGCACTCTCCAGACTGCGCTGGCTGCCATCGGTAAGCTCAATCTTTATATCTTCTGATTTTAAATAATACTGACCATAATTACCATCGATATTACCTTTAATTTTAATAAAGCCGCTGCTCTGGTCATAGTCTAAATAATCTGCATTGACTCTAAACTCTTCGGCGCTTCCGGCTGTATTCAGACTTAAAACCAGCAGGAAAACCGCCGTAGAAATCCCCAGGAGTTTAAAGATCTTATTAATTATTTTCTGCCAGGAATCACGCCAGAAAAGTAGTGCAACTCCCAGCAGCAGAAATATCAGATTGGGCAGCCAGGCAGCAACCAGTGGCGGCAGAATATAATTTTTGCCAAAAGAGCGGCTGAAGGATAGAATTACATAGTATAAAAAGACAATGACGATTGTAAAAATTAAGTTTAAAGTTCTGCTTTCCTTACCACTCAAGCTTAAAGGCACACTAATTAGCACAAAAAGAAGAGCTGTCAGCGGCTCGGCGAGTTTTAAATGATAGTCAACCATCAGGGAATCCACATTAATCCCACTTTTTTTGAATAAAGCAATTCTTTTGCCGAGCTTTTCTCTGCTCATTTCTGATGAAGACTTCTGGCTGCCGTATAGTTCTTTCATTTCATCAGTCAGCTGAATCTCCATCTCCTGAAATTTACTTTCAAAAATAACTCGTCCCTGCTCATCATACTGGTGAATAATTCCTGAACTTAAAAGCCAGCGGTTTTCTTCAATTATTCCCCGCTCAGCTGTAATTACCTCCGGGAACTGGTCCTCACCCAGCTCATAAATAACAACCCGGCGCAGCTCCCCTGCCTTTTCGTCATATTCTTCTACATAAAAAAGACGCCCCTGAGGACCTTTAAAAAAAACTTCTTCTTCCGGATCGGGCATTGCATCTTTTAAAATTGTTTCGCGAATAATATTATTTGCCTGATGATTTGCCCAGGGCACAATCTCCTCATTTAAAACCAGGGTCAGCCCACTCACAGTTATTCCGACAACCAGCAGTGGAATTATCAGCCGAAAAATACTAACTCCTCCCATTCTGATTGCTGTAATCTCATTTTCTCTATTCAGCCGCCCAATCCCGGTCATCGTTGCAAATAATACTGCAATCGGAAAGGTTTCGACCATTACGGAAGGAATTTTATAGGCTAAAAGCTGCAGCACAAGCGGTACCGGAACTTTTTTTACTATTATTAAATCTGTCAATTGAAAAAAATAATTACCAATCAGGATCACAGTAACTATAAAAACCCCCAGAATAAAGGGATAGCTGACCTCCTTGATAATATATTTATCCATTAATTTGATTTTATTTTTTAACATAAATTATTACCCCATCAAAATTAAAATTTTTAGCTATTAGTAATTGTTTTCTATAAATTTTAGCTACTTCCTGCTTTTTGGGGTATAAAAAAAGAGAATTCAGCCAGATTGTGACTAAATCCTCCTTTCGAAAGCGATTTTAGAGTTCAATGACTTTTAATTTTTAATTTTAATACTGACTACCCCAGACAGTTACACCTTTATCAGAAAGGGCGCTGAAGGTCATTACTTCTTTAGCTAAGCCCCTATCAAACTGGCTGATAAATGCTCCATAATATGTTTCTCCCTCAATAGTAATCTCGGCAAAATAATCATCGATCAGCTTCCAGCTGCCTCTTACTTCTCCACTGATGCTGCCGTCAGCATTTAGTTTTATTTCTTCTGAATAATTGATCTCCTTATAGCCGTTTTGAATATTACGGCCGTGATTTACAAATTGATAGCTACCGCTTATTTTCTCCCCACTGACTGCCGAAAGACTCTCACCATTATAAGCATGAGGGGTAATTACCGGCCAGCCTTTTTGATTAAAAATTGTCTGATGAACTCTGACCTGATGATATTCTCCCTGACCGGGATAGCGGCTGTGGAAGATGACAAAACTTTTGCCGCTGCTCTGGTCATAATAAGCTGAATTATGGCCCGGTGATAAATATCCCAGTTCAGATTTTTCAAAAACAAAATTACCGATTAATTTAGCACCATAGTTAACCGCATCAGCCCAGCTGCCGCTGTCATATTCTCTTAGATCTGTCCCCTGAGGATCTAAATAAGGACCATCAACATTTTTAGAGCGAGCGACTCGGATATTATAGCCGCCATCTGCTGCCAGGGTGCCAAATGACATATAGAGATAATAATAATCAGTCTCCGGATTATATAAAATATAGCCACCTTCGATTGGAGAATGGCCTCCACCTGCTAGCTTTTTGCCATAACCTGAGCCTTCTTCTAAATAGCCTGTCTCGGGATTGTAATTTTCTGGATAGCCTGTTTCTTCATCCATCTCAAGCAGGTGAAGTCCGCCAGCATAAGAACCATATAACATCCAGAGCCTGCCATTTTTGTCATAAAAAACATGAGGGTCAATTACTCCGGGATGTTTTTGATGCCTGAAGTTTTCACCGGCCTCACGGCTGTACTGACCTTCCTCATATTTTCTGATTAAAATCCTGTCAAACTCATATGGACCTTCTATATTATCAGAAACCGCGAGAGAAATATTGGACCGCTCTGACTCCCAGTGGGCTGAACTGAAATATAAATGATATTTATTCTTATCCTTTGCTCTAATTTTGATGGGACTTTTGGCCCAGGTGCTTTCTGCATCAGGCTCAGGCCAGACAAGCGTTTCCTGCAGTTCCTCTTCTGGGTTAGGAATAATTGGATTGGAGGCATCCCAATCACCAGAAATCTGCTTCCACTCTATTAAGTCCTCTGATTTCGCTGCTGCCAGGTGAGAACCAAAGACATAAAATCTTCCATTTTCTTTAATAATCATTGGGTCATGAACTGAAACACTCTGAGGATCAAGCTCTACTTTTGTCTCAGCTTTAACTTCAATTTTTTCTGCCCCTGCAGCAAGTTCCTCCACTTCTTCTGCAGTTAAAGGTCGATCATAAATTCTCAGATCGTCAATTTCACCTTCAAAGGGATTGTCCCAGTAGTTTACACCAAGGGCAAATTTGGCCTCTACATCACTAAAAACATCAGGGAAATCAGACCCTCTAAAATGTTCTGTACCGTTGATGTAAAAGTGGACCTCACCCTGATCAACTGCGGCCGCCAGGTGAACCCACTGATCTTCCGGTATCTTAAAATTACCATCAGCATCATACCAGTTATTACCTGACCAGAGCATTGTTCTCCCGCTCGGACCCTGGGGCACAAAACTAATCCAGGATTCAATACCTGATTCTTGATCAGACAGCCCAGCAAAAAATGTTGTTGTAAACTGATTAATAGTATCTGCCCGCAGCCAGAAGGCAATGCTGTAGGAATAATCGTCAATCAGATTTTCTGCTAAGAACAATCCTGAACTGCCATCAAAAACTGCTGCCTGACCATTTTTCCCCTGACCAAAATTAATCTTCCCACCACTATTAAAAATTCTGTCACCAGTTACCTTAAAATCAGAAAAATTACTCTCTGCATCAGTTAAATCTCCTTCAAACTGATAATGCGCTATTAAATCAGCATCAGCTGCCTGAACAGCAAGACTAAGGACTAAGAAAATAGTTAATAAAAAAATGACCAGTGAAAGCTTCTTTACTCTCATTAATTTAACCCTCCAGCTTATCTTTTAGTTTTTGTTTAATTAAATCTATATTTTTTTAGTATATACTAAAATCATATCAGGTTAATTTATCCATTGTCAAACTATTTTAACTAATTTTAGGCAGAAAAATAGGCCCAATCAAATGATCAGGCCCTTTTTAATAAATTTAGCTCTTTAATTATATTTATTTATTTTAGTTTTGACTAAAACATAGATTTAATCATCAATTTCAAATTCTTTTTCTATAGGATCAAATTGATAATTATCTGCTGTTATTTCTACCTCGACATAATATCTGCCTTCTCTAAACTGATCCAGGTCAATTTCTTCTTCAAATCTTAGAGAATCCCGGCCTTCAATTTCAATATTCTGTACTGCCTGAGAGAATATCTTGCTGTCAGCCCAGGAGTAAAGAACTCGCCCAAATCTGTTTTTTACATAAATATTATATTTCTGAGCTGAATTGAAGCGCAGGTTAACATCATCTCTTCCAGTATTCATAATTTCAAATCTAAGTCTTAATCGCTCATAACGCTTAAACTCATCATCATTGAGGTAAACTCTAAAGCGAAGCTCATTTTCGCTTTGATCATCTCTATCAATTCTATCCGGCATGGTTAAACCTTTCTCAACTCGTACATTGAAATTTAAAAACTCTTCCAGAAATTCTACCGGAACCAGAAAATGCTGATTGATTACTACTGGCGCATATTCTAAACTCCTATTTCTTAAATTAGTTCTGACCAATTTTTCGTTGTTTTCTAGAATATAATAGTTATTATTTTTTAGCACAATATATCGATTACTGCTGACTCTGTCAATATCAAATAAGTCTGCATCAACCAGCTTTTCAATAGGTATATAAGTGTCGGCAGTTATTTGATCTGGTATAAGGTCAAAATCTATATTTCTATTTTCTACCTGAATCTGAGCCGATGCTGAAATCGAAAATAGTAGAGTAATAGCTATTACCAGAAATACAATTTTAATATTTTTCCTCAATTTAAACTCCTCCTTTGATTAGTCTCTTAATTTTTCGATACCTTCTACGCTTAGTGCAGCTGCGCTGGAACTTGAAGTTACGTAATACATGTCTATGTCTTGATTTTCATAAACCTCACCAGGCTGATAATATTCTGTTGTATCTGTAATTCCAAAATAATCTCCACCATCAATTTCAAAGTTATTATTTATATCTCTCCAGGAAACCATATTATAGTCACCAATAATTCTATCAGATAAAGTGTAACTACCATCACTATTCATTCTAGTTGAATTACTTGCTATTGTAATAATATTATTATTTTTTGTTGCAGCAAAAACATAGGGAGCAGCAATTTTCTTATTTAATAAAGCTCCATAAGCATCAAGTAAACCATAACCGTATTCGTTATCTTTGCCTGCTGCACCTAAATCTACAGCTGTAGAAGTAAGTCTATCTTTTATATCTCTTGGTGCGACACCTTTCTCTAGTAATAGGGCTGCAGCTCCACTTACATAAGCAGCTGCCATTGACGTCCCATTTAGCTCTTTATAAGTTGTAATATAATAATCATTAATTTCATCATAATATCCCCAGGTGCTTAAAATACCGTTATCTGCATCTCCACCAGGTGCAACTAAGTCAAGTCTTGATCCATAATTCGAATAATTAGTAACTCTATTGTTAATATTAACTGAACCTACAGCAATTGTCTCTTGATAATATGCTGGATATGAAATTGAATTAACTCCATCATTCCCTGCACTAGCAACTATAATTCTATTTTTATTATAGGCATATTTAATAGCTTCTTCTAAAGATTTTATATCATTTTCCGAAGGAACTTCTAAACTTAAATTAAGAATATCCGCCTCCTCATCGACCGAATAATAAATTCCTTCTAATAAATCGAATAAATCTCCCTCTCCTCCATTACCAAGAACTTTAACTGGCATAATATTAACTCCCCAACTTACCCCAGCTACTCCAATATTGTTATTGGTTGAAGCTCCAATAATACCAGAGACATGAGTCCCATGACTTCCGACATCTTCGTCTGTAGTTTTATCTTCGAAATCATTATTTCCAATATAATTTCTTGGATCCTCGTTATCTTCTGGACCCACAAAATTAGCTCCATTTATTAAATTATCATTATCTATATCCTCATGTGCTTTTATAATACCTGAGTCAAGAACTGCTACAGTAATAGAATTGCTATATTTTTGTTCATCCCAGGCAGCCTCAAGATTAGAGGCTATTGAACCCCACTGGATTATACCATTATTGTCTTCGTATTGTTCGTCATTAGGAATCGCCTGTGCATATACATAATAATTTGGCTCAGCATATTCGATTCCCGGCTGCCGAGAAAAATATTCCATCATTTCTTCAACTGTTTTTCCTTTTGGAATCTTAAATTTAACCAGTTCACCATTGCCTCTATTCATTTTTTTAGCAATATTTAAACCTTGAACTTCTTTAACTGAATTTGAAGCACTGGTTATAGTTGAATTATCATACTTAACAATTATTTCATCCTGCACAAATTTTTCTTTCTTAGGCTGGTTAAAATTAGACACTGATTCCACATTACTTGACCCACTTATTTTAGAATCATCATATTGAGTCAAATTACTTATATTAACCTGTCCATTAATTACTGTTGTATCAGCAACTGGATCAACTCTAATTATTCCTAAATCACCATTAACTTCAGGAAAAACTGTATCTACATAATCCTCTATTGCATCTTTTTTTCTAATTCTTAAAGTATAACTATCTTCATTTAAACCGGTAATATAAAATTCTCCATAATAGTCAGTTCTATCTCTTACCTGACCATCAAGTAAAACTTCAGCATTATATACCATAGAATCTGAATCATTATAATATACTTTACCTCTTAAACTGGGACTGCTTCCACTACTACAGG
>Ga0247721_100091_pt1 | contig 42934 bp, 49 predicted proteins | sample MSEWel2017_08_16_FD_189089 | JGI IMG/M metagenome (GOLD analysis project Ga0247721, IMG submission 189089) | Subsurface sediment microbial communities from gas well in West Virginia, United States - MSEEL Well Study Marcellus 3H_2017_08_16 | ecosystem: Environmental > Terrestrial > Deep...
TCAATTGCGGGACTTCGGTGTTTTTGATGATACAGATATCAACAACTTCGCTGCAGAGTACTTTTCTTCTAAAGGAAAACAGGCAAATCTCTATACAGCCCTGCACCAGCCAATCAGGAGATGGGGAGAACTGGAAGAAGATGAGAGGCGGGATTTCAAGAAGAAAATGACCACCTTTGTACGCCAGTATGCCTTCCTGTCCCAGATAATATCTTTCTTTGATGATGATCTTGAGAAACTCTACCAGTTCTCCAGATTCCTTGTGAAAGAGTTGCATGTGGAGTATGATAGACTGCCAAAAGAGGTCACCGACAAGGTCAAGATGAGTTCATTCAGATTGCAGGAAACCAGCAAGGGAAGAATATATCTGTCAGATGATGAAGGAAATCTGGAACCTGTACCCGAGCCAGGAGCAGCCATAAAACCAGTAGATGAGATGACACCGCTTTCCGAGATCGTTAAAGAGATCAACGAAGCCAGCGGTGCAGAAATGCTGACAGATGAGGATAAGGTTGCCCAGGTACTTGGAAATATGCAATCCAATATGATCGCAAACCAGCGTATGCGTCAGGCTTCAGCGTCTGAAGTGAATGAAAAGAAGGATGTTAAACTCATCTATAACGAGATTTTTGGAGAAGAACTAAACAAGTTGATTGATGTCAATTTTGAATTATTCTCCAAGATCAAGAATGAGGAGGAATTTGCCGAAATTATCAAGGAGAAGTTGTTCAACAACGTCTATCAGGCAATTACTGAAGAGTACAGCTGAATTCTGTAAATCCCCTTTATTATAACTTGCCGCACATTATCCTTGTGGAATACAAAAACCATGCCTGTGAATCTTCAGTTGATTTACCCTGTCCAGCATTTTATCAAATTTTCTTTTCATCTGGTCGGCTTCTTTTCGGGAAGCAAGTCCATTATTTAATTGCCATTCTAAATCAAATGCGAATGCAGGTGCAACTGGAGAAATTGCTTTTTTAGTATTGTTATCAGTTAGTTGTACGGGGGACGTAGCTAAAATTGTAATATAATCATAATTTTCATAGAAAGATATTGAATTTTCTGTAACGTTATCATCATGGTATGGTTTGAATATTAAATTAAAGTCGCTAAAAGAGGTATTCATTTCTCGACACACTTTCGGTCCAGCATTTAACATATTTAAGAAACAATCACTTAATTCCGGCCCACTTATAAGATAATCCATTCTTGAAGTTTGCCATAATATATCATAAGTTGGCCATACTTTACTGATATTCAATTCCTGATCCTTTGAAATTATAAATATTTCTACGGTGTTGCACTTAAAGTAGTCTTTATTACTAAAATCAAACAGAACATGCTCATTTTTTTGAGTATATTCTTTGACACCCGGTTCTTTTACAGAGATCTTACACAATGGCATCGGAAATTCAGAACTCGGTTTCATATCTATTATATTATGAAAGGAATGTTGGTACACAATTTCTGAGGATTTATCTTTGATGTGTACTACTGGTTTCTTCTTTTTGTCTCTACTGGATGAGTGGTATGATATTTCAGAAGTTGTAGGACATCTTTCAGGTTTACTTTTTCCTAATTGCCAGTAAGAGATCTGGAAATAATTCCCAAGTAAAGAAAATTTAAAGTCGATGGTGTTTCCTTTGGAAATAGGAATTATCCGAAGGATATCTATATTATCATGAGTCAGAGCCAATTTCATAATTTAATTTGTGCAGTTATTTTATTTGAATTGTGCCATCTAAGCATGTATAAGAGATGTTGCTGAAATCTTCAATCTCATCAATCGCTTCAACAATGTCAGTTAAAAACAACCTGTACTCACGCATGAAAACCATCTCATGCATGCGCATAAACCACTTCTGAAAAAATCCTGCTTTTCAATTCATCCCTTACGGCACGTTTCGAGATGATATCTACCTTTGTCCCGAACTCGTCTTCAAGAAAAATTCCAAGAGCTGCGAGATCAAAAAGATCCGCACCTTTCTCAAACTCAACAAGGAAATCAATATCGCTGCCGGTTTTGTATTCATTCCTCACCACCGACCCAAAAAGGCCTATTTCCTTTACTTTATAGTTCTTTTTCAATTCCAAAAGCAGCTCATCCAGTCTTCCCAGAATAATATCCCTTTTGATCATATTAATTCCCTTGTGAGATCTCTGATACACATTTTGGAGGGTCTTTTTATATTATTGCTTTGGTTGTGTTGTCTGATCATTCCCATGAATTCATTAGGCAGATCCTAACTGTAGTTCAGTGATCTTATATTTGCTGCCTTGATAAAGGTCCGGTCAAAAAGAGATATTATACGCTGCTCGAGTTGATTGATTTCGACTGCCTGCAGCAGGGAAGTTGCCATATATTCTTGGCGGATGAATGGCAGGAGTATATAGGGTTTATGGCAAAAATCGATTATGAAATTAATTCAAAAGGTTTATACCAAATGCTTCCAATACTCACATGTGAGTATTGATAACAATTAGACGAAATACTTTTTTTGTGGTGAAAGATGGTAACAAAACCGAATCCAATATTGGAGTATAGTATAGATTCCCTGTTAAAAGCCTTCAATACTTATAGAAAACCGGTCTTAAATCATTCTCATTTTTCTAAATTGATGAATTTACTTGACACGAGATTGAGGAAACAAGGAATTGATATGGAACTACCAGGATATTGGTATAAATATGGGTTTTATATAGAACCCCGATTTCTGGATAGTGCTCTTCCCAGAAAATTTACTGAATATTATACTTTAGACGACACAGTCGTCCCACCCATGCACCCAAAAAGAGATTATGGACTTAAAGCAGATATAAAAAAAACGATCGATTCAATAGTTCGTTATCTTTGGAAACAATATGGATACAAATCAGATTACGGTAAAAAGGTCAAAAGAGATTCATATCAAATAAACAGTCCATATGATTTCAATACTATTTTTCAGGATTATATTGATGTTGTGAATCGTAAAGAAAGGGGATTTGGTTCAAGAAAGGATCAGCTGGAACCGTTGTTGGATGATTTACTCAACAATTTTCCTGAAGATGATTTCCCTGAACTATTTGATTTGTATCTCGAATGGGATGACACTGTACGTCTTATTTTGGATTGTACATCTTCCGAAGAACAATATGGTCTTATTGTTGACCTAAGGGACAAATTCTGGGATGTCTTTTCAAATGGTGTCAGAATAATACATCACCAAAATATTCCTGATGAAAAAAGCATCATTGATGAATGGGAGAGAAAATATGAACAATCAATTCCTGCTTTTTATCATGAACTGGAAGATCTAAGGGAAGAGATTCTTTCTGACAATTATGAATTTTCAGATAAAAACGAAGATACTGTTAAGAAACTACTGAAATGCGCATACGAAAATCATAAGGGGGAAGCGCATGGATGAATCTTTTTCTTGATAACAATGTGTTAATTGGTTATATTTTTGAAACCGATAACTGGAACCTAAAATCTCTAGATGTGATGCGTTGCTCCTTAGATCGATATTCAAGTAATACCGTTTGTCAGGAATGTAGGGATATATACAAAAAGAACTTGGGTATTATAAAGAAAGAATTCAAACACATTATCCGAGAATTTAACAGAAAACAATCATTCAGTTTAAAAAAAGCATCATCTGTATTAAAAAGATACCAGATCGGGGATTGCTTAATTGAGTATTTTGAAAATAACCCCGTCGAAAATATAAAAGAAGCCAAAAATCATTTGAGAAATCTCCAGCGAGACATGGAAAAAAGATGTCTTGATAATTATCAGAGTATAAATGAATTAGTAAAAGTATGTGCCCGCGATAATCCCTATAACGACATTTATAGGTTATTGGAAGCAAATGGTTTGGCAGAAGAAGAATTTATGGACCTTGAAATTATTATCGACGCACACCATGTTGGTTTGAATGTTGAACAGATGTTTTTTGTTACTGGTGATTACAGGGACATTGTTTCAAGAAAAAAGTTGATAGTGGCCAATACTTCCTTAGAAGATGTTATCTATTTGAAAGATTTTGATTTCCAATAATCGAGTTACAATATTTCAATTATTTCTTATATCACTGCTCGCCTTCCTGCGGGAATCCTGCACATCAAGACTGCCGTTTGCATCCAGTGTCTTGATATCAATCCCGACTGCAGCGATATCCTCGTTCTCCGACAGGTACCTGTGTTCTTCAAGCCAGTGATTGATAACGGTCTGTGCCTGCTCGAAACCAAGTATGTCCTGTTCCACCAGTTTCTCAAGCATCTTGAAATCAATGTGATAGCGGCCCTGCCCGTATTTCTTCACAAACTGCACATAACCCTGGTTGATGTTGAGCAGGTTGCGGATACTGAGTTCGATCGGATCCACCAATGAAGTACCATAAAGTCCCCAGGTGTCCCGTCCCTTAATATCCCTCTGCACATTATCCCAGGCATTGTATGTCCCGTAAACCACATTCCCGGGTTTCAGATCCTGTTCTTTGACTTTGTTTGCACTGACACCTTCGTTGACCTTGATCTTTGCTGCAGGTGCAGTTAACAGAACGTTTCTGTCGGATCTGGGATTGAAACCTTCAGGCCAGATGGTGACAGCAGGCATGTACAGGGGTTTCAGGGACATGTTATCCGGATTGCCTGCAGGAGTTGCTATATAGGTACCGTCCCTGCAGACCAGTCTGGCCAGCGTCTGAACCTGTTCCATGAAATTTACTTTACGGCTCCAGTTCTCGAAATCCCTGATGTATTTGGCTGCTTTCCCGTCAAACTGCATGCCCTTTACCAGGGACAGACCGAGTTTGTTGAGAGAGGTGAATACGTGTGGAGTGGCAGTTGCAAGTTGCTGATAGTACCTGAACCTGTTATTTGTGTCAAAGTTCTGATAACCGCCTATTGTTGTGGAGTTGTCTTTTCTTCTGACACCTCCGGAGGCCATCAGAGTGGTTTTCCTTTTTCCGGTTGTGACAGCGGCATTGATCTCGCTCATCAGACCACCACATATCCTGAAATTGTTGTGATTAGCAGTATTACCAGCCGTGTGGCCCAGAAGGCACCGATGTAGTAGTGGTATTCTTTCCTGAGATCCTGCAGCAGTTCAGGAGAGATGTGTTTGTCGTGATCCCCTAATTTCAAAGGCTTTTTTCTGCGGGAGAGGGCGTGATGAATGCCTGCCATAACGGTGTGTACTTCTTCGGGTGAGTTGCAGAATTCGCCATATGTGGTTGCATGGGTTTGACTCATGCATATTAAGTGCGAATGGCAGAGGTATATAGGGTTTATGGCAAAAAATGGACGTTATTGAAATTCAAGAACATATTTTTAGTCTATGAAAAAAGAAGAAATCCAGAAGAGATTGGCTGGAACGATTGAAGACAAATACTGAAAATGTTATTCAAAGTATTGCGTTTTTAGAAAGGTCTTTCAAATCAGTATCCAAAACATTCTTCTTTGATTTGTAATAGTCCAATGATTCATTTGGAGTTTCATCTATAAGTTGGCCCAACTTATCCGCTTCGATGCATTGTTGTTGTAAATTTAATATTTTTAGATAGTTTTTCACTCTACTTTCTATGTGTGTCGACAATTCTGTTTTTTCAATTAGTGCATTTTGTGGATAAATATCTTCCAAATTATCTTTTATTGCATCAAATCTATGGTAACCATAATCATCGACGTTGAGTAGGCGATTGGTGTTCCTCGGTAGATCTTTCTTTTTTTTGAGTTTTTCATAGAATTCTTTATTCCGCCTTGGACCGGCATGTATCCCCCCCAAACTATCTAAACCATAACCAAAGCTCAATAAATCCCTTGCAGAAAGTATTTTCTCATCATTAATTGCTTTTCCATAACTAACATTTACAAAATGAAAAAAATTGTTTTCTTCATATCCACGCTTAGCAAGTTCTACTTTCATAGCATTTAGAGTATCTACACGAGACTTGACCATCGTCCCATCAAAATCAATGTAAAATGCATTAATTCCCCTATCCAAATAGAAATTAATAAGTTCTTTTCCAAATAAAGGCGCTGCAGTTGGAATATAACCTAAAATACTTTTTTTATTTCGTACTTCAATACTATTGTAGCATGTGTCTAAATACTCTAAAAAAGTCTCAAAATTATCAATGTTCAAATTTCTGGCCACTTTAGGAATAGAAGGAATCGGTGTAATATTTGAATGAGAATAAGCAAAGTTAATCAAAATATCAATTTCATCGGCAGTTGGATATCTCCAGTGTTCACCTTTATTTTTGAATTCAGATAAACAAAAGTGAGGACAATTATTTACTTTATCTTTTTGCTTCCCCAGTTCATTATTTTTATTAGACGAATATTTTGAATCTTCATTCACTTTGGCAATTGTGTATTCATCAAAGCGTACAAATAGTTCTTGTATATCCAACAAATCATCTGGGAATTTAGTATCTTTGTAAAAATTATTTGAGAGGACCGCTTTTGTTGGTGTTGTAATTGCTTTGTTGCCAATATGGAGTTTCAATGACCTTAAATCGGTATCATCTGCGTTTGAAAATTGGCGAATTTTTGTTTCTTTTGTCATCTTAACAATCCTCTAAGAATTTCATCCTTTATCCTAAAGGGGGATTCTTTTATTTTATGATATAATTTTTCACATTCTGAATTTGTCAATTCTTGTAATTGGGTTCTCTGCCACATCAGCATTCCAATTGTACCATTTATTTTTAGGTTAAATGCATCTTTTAAGGTTCTTGCTCTTTCATCAATAATGCAATGATATCGATGACCATTATTCTTTTTGTTAATACCTGCGCAAACAACACTAATCTCTCCATTATGCATCCAAGGGTATCTATTTGCAAGCTTTAATATGCATTCCTCCTGAACATCATCGATAATTATAAAATTACCATAAGATTGGAACAAATCAAATGTTTCAGGATTGTTTTTGAGTTCTTCGTAAACTTGTTTAGTAATTCCAAGTTCGTACCCATGTTTTTTGCATATTTCAAAAGATTCTGGGCACTCCGCTTCTCTTAATAAACATATGACTGAAGAGGCATCAAATATTTTCATATTTCTCCTCCTCTTTTAATTTATCAAGAAATGACTCTATACTAACTCCTGCTAAAAAGGCCGCTTTTCCTAGGCTAATCAATCCTTTGTCATATATTGAAACCGCATAATTAAGCCTTTTTTTCATAATACGCTTATATTCAGTAGATTCAATGGTGTATTTAGGATACGAAGCATAAATAAAAAGAAGAATTTCATCAACCGTTAACTTTCCTAAGAACTTTTTAAAATCCTCAATTGATTCAAGTTCTTCATGTGAAATGGAGGGTTTAATTTTATCAAGGATTTTGCTGCCAATATCAGTTATTTTGTAAATGTTTCCCCCCTCTTTATTAACAAGTCCAAGTGATATGAGGTCATTTAAACTGATTTCTGATGCTTCGCTATATGGTCCAAAAGAGTGAGGAATGAATTCTGCCTCTTCACCTACATTTTCTATGAAATTTCCTATTAAAAACATTTCTTTTTGAAATACCGTGTTTCCTTTAATAGGAGTTTGATTATTTGATGCTAGCAGTTCAAGTATTACTATATTAAGATTCGATAAATCTTCAGCAATACTATCTAGCGAAAATTTCATAGATTACACGTCCTTAGTTGTTTAGAACTTTACTTCATCTAGCAAATACATAACACTATAATATGTAACTCAAGGTTGGTGCTTATATAAATTTCTGATAACTTTCAATAATTTGGTTTCCAAAAACGAATCTTGGAAGAATACTGATCAATAGAATTATTTAGTTGTTTTGTCTTTAGCAAGGTATTCCTCACGTTAATATTATATATCATTTTGATTTTGGGGATATAAAGAATAATTGAAAGTATGTTGAAAGTATTTGCTTCAACACCTTATTCGTATCTTTCTTGTCGAATTATATCTGTACTAATGTTGCTTGTTTGCTACCAATTTTCATAGAGTCTGCTAACCTGGCATAATCTGGATTAATTTCTATGCCGTGGCAAACAAGGCCTAACTCTTCACATGCCCTTAAGGTGGTTCCGCTTCCACAAAATGGGTCAAGAACAGTTTCACACCCTTTAAACATCCTAAGGATTGTAGTATAGAGAATTTTTGGGTCCTGATAAGGGTGTTTTTTTGCTTATTTGTCAAAGAGCATACCCCGAAGCAATCAGACCAGATAAAACGATTTATTTTATACTCATCTGATATCTGGTATAAGAAAATAGGATTAAACCTATAGGAGTACATACTTACCATTTTCCCCATATCATAGTGCGTTTGGGTGGATATCTCCATTGATAAACAGTCCTGATTCAACGAGCCTATCCCACTCGATTAAACTGCAATTATCGCAATGTGGGTTTGGGCACGTGCCGTATAATCTTCCAGCACATTCGCATAATGTAGCAGGTTTTCGGCATTCGTTACAGATTACAGTCATTCTGTCCTCCTTTTGTCGAAATATAATTCAATATTTTGCAGATATACACCAACAGAGTAACATATCTCCCACACCATTCCTTCTCGACAATTGATCCAGTTCCAAAACGGCCTCGAGTGTTCACCTGAAAACATCACTTATGTCCCACCTTTCAACTTCTTAATCACCCTTTCAGCAACCTCATCTACATGATCGCTGCTTTTACGGTTCTCATACTGAGTAACGATATAGTCCAGAGCCTTGCTTTTCCTCTGGAAGTTCTTCTCCTCCATAACCCTGTGGATAATTGACATCGTACGCTGACCAACTGTTGTGTGAATTACAGTTCTCATGGTATCACCTCGCCCTCGTTTTGATTAATGCTGATAAATCGAGTTTGTCCGTCCGCTGTTTCACTGTCATCTGTGCTGCATAGGATAGTGTATCTACCTGATCATCATGTGCTCCGGTTGGGAACGATAACAACTCATCCCCGAAATCTGCAAGCCAGGGCCCGTGCATAAAATAGACCGCTCCGGCCTCCATTCGTGCAGCTGCTGGTAATGCCCGGGTCACCTTATCCCTGTCGGCTTTGAGTTCCCTGACAGGCAGTCCTTCCCGTACAAAAATGATTTCACGGGCTTTTTTGATTTTTATGCGGGGGTAAAGATGTCACGTAAAGAACTAAAACCAAATGACCTTGGTTTTGATGAAGACTGGGTCGGAAATAATATTGCACTTAAATGTCCCATTTGTAAAAAAAACATTTATTGTTAGTAGCATACTTCATAGAAATGGAAGAACTTGTCCTTTTTGTAACAAATCTATCGGATATTGCAGAGGTGGTAAAAACACAGGAGGGTCAGCAATAATCGAATGGTAAATCTACACAAATAAGTTCAAATTAGACGCTATAGTCCTCTTTTATTTACTTTTTTGCTTATTGGAATCAATAAAATCTACATATGGTTTTATATCAACAACCGGGGTATTATCCAATGCATCAAGTCCTTTTATATTCAATTCTCTGCCGTTCCTGCTAAGCAATTCTACAACGGTGACACCGAGGGGACTGGGTCTTCTCGGACTGCGGGATGCAAAAACACCCTTTGTCACACCACCCCTCCTTTTCCCAATCAGATCATAGCCTTCAGACCTGTCAAAGTAGAAAACAACCTGAATATAGTCATTGTCCTCTATTTTGTACAGACCTTCCTCATATTCTGGGTCAATTACAATTGTGCTTTTTGCTTTACGCATAACTTCCGGATCTGCATGCTCCTTAAATTCACTTCTTATTGATCCTATATATTCAATATTCATTCACTCACCTTTCACTAAAATTATTTATTAATTGCTTTCGGCAATATCCATATCTGGTCAGATTTGTTCAATACATCTACACTGACTTCATAGACAGGCTCTATATTTTCAGGGGTCAGAATCTCAATTCCTCCACCATGGAAAATTTCCCCTTCCTTCATCATTATGATTTTATCACTGTAGCGGGCTGCAAGATTCAAGTCGTGGACAGTCATTATAACTGATACACCTGAAAGTGCCTGTTTTTTTGTTATGTCCAGGACCTCAAGCTGGTGTTTCAGGTCAAGGCTGCTGGTAGGTTCATCAAGTAACAGAACTTCAGGTTGTTGGGCAAGGGCCCTGGCAATTATTACCTTCTGCCGTTGCCCGCCACTAAGTTCATTGATATTTTTCATTGCAATATCATTAAGTTCAAGTAAATCCATGACTTCTGAAACAACCTCAAGGTCTTTTGCACCGGGCATCCAGTTCATATGGGGTTTGCGACCCATAAGTACTGTATCAAATACGCTTGAAGGAAATGTCCCCCTCTCAGCTTGCGGGATATATCCCACCTGTTTTGCAATGTCTTTTCTGTGCAGATCTTCCAGATTACGGTTGTCAATATAAATTGTGCCTTCCTTTGGTTTCAGGATATTATTCATACATTTCAGGAAAGTCGTTTTCCCGGAGCCGTTTGGTCCTATAATAGAGAGAAATTCACCTTTATTGACCTTCACATTCATGTTTTTCAGGGTAGGATGTCCGTTATAACTGAATTCAAGTCCTTCTATGTTTATTTTCACCAGTATTCCCTCCCTTTTATGACCAAGTAGATGAACAGGGGTGCTCCCAGGAAGGATGTGACAATACCCACAGGAAGTACTTCCGGAGCCATTATATTTCGTGCTACATTATCAGAGACCAGAAGGAGAAGAGCTCCTATTATGCATGAGAAAGGAAACAGCAACATCTCATTCCCACCAATTGTTTTTCGGACGATGTGAGGGACAACCAGTCCTACAAAGCCGATAATACCTACAAAGGATACAATTAACGCAGAGACCAGGGAAGAAGCAACCATTCCTTCAATTCTTAACTTGTCCACGTCCACTCCCAAACTTTTAGCAGCATCATCACCTGAATTTAAGACATTGTAATTCCAGCTATTATAAGTAAACCATATCGACAGAGGAATAACAAATAATGTAATTAACCCAAGCTCATTCCATGCCATCTTGCTTATATCTCCAAACTGCCAGAAAACAATGGCAGCAATCTGGGTATCTTCTGCGAAGTATTGTATCCCACTAATACCGGCTGTAAAAAGGGACCCCAGGGCGACACCGGTAAGAATCATGGTTTCAGGGGTTGCCTGTTTGTATTTTGCCAGAGCCAGTATGATGGCAGTAGAAAGCAATGAGCAGAAGAATGCAGAGATTGTAGTAATGTATGGATTGGTAATTGTAACAAGGTCCCCGGAACTCTGTGCAGTTCCCGCACCAAAGATTACGATGGAAAAAGCTGCTCCGAAGGCAGCAGCATGGGATATTCCCAGCGTATAGGGAGAACCAAGCGGGTTTTTAAGGACACTCTGCATTACCGCTCCGGAAATCGCAAGACCTGCACCGGCAACAATTGCAGTAAGTGCCTGTGGTAACCTGATATTCCACAAGATGTTGTATGATATTCCGCTTGATACCTGTCCGGTAATTATGGCGAAAAGCTCGGAATAGGCTATTTTCACCGGTCCGTTTAGAACCGAGAAAAGAAGGAAAAATATAAGGAGAACTGTTATACCCAATCCGTATAACAGTTTTTTATTCAAATCCTCCTTATATGCATCCAGCACATGATGCTGTATTGTCATTCCTCCTCATTCCTCAAAGTTAAGTTTGCCATAACTTCCAACTACACCTTGCATTTCCTCATACACAGGTTTGCCCAGAAATACCTCGTATATCTCGTCCGCTTTGGTTGCGATATCCCCATCAAACTTCTCCGGATACAGGACACTGCCAATGTAATAGGTGTTTATGAGAACATTATCTATATTCCTGTGATAGGAAGAAGTGGGGTATATCCCGTATACATTGTCCTCTTTGAAAGCCTTCATATCCAAATATGAAGGATTATCCTTTATGTCCTGGGTCACAAGTCCAAGGTTGCCCATATCTATAAAGATAACTTCAGGATTCCATGCCAATAGATTCTCCCTGTTTACGTTCATGGATGTGGATACTTCATAATCAACCCCTTCTATCACGTTATCAACATTCAGGAATTCGAAGGACGGGAAAGGATATTTTGTAGCTCTAATGCCGTGGCTTCCTCTGTGAGAAGTTCCTCCAGCATATGCACTTGCAATCTCATCTTCCGGGATGTCCTGTGTTATGACATCGAAATCTTCGAGCATGCCCTCTGTATATTCTATCAATTCATCGGCTCGCTCTTCTTCTCCCAAAACCTCGCCGTATAACCCCCATGTTTCATATAACTTATCTCTTTCAACGTAGAGGTCTCCGATATAGACATAAATCACTGGAATTCCGGTCTTCTTTTGAAGATTTGCCGCATCGCTTACATCACCGCTAATTCCACTGAAAAATATAACATCGGGATTGGTCGCTGCAATCAGTTCACTGTCTCCTCCGTGATTTGGACCCACACCGGGTAGATCAGAGATTTCATCCTGATATGCAATACTATATGGTGCCTGTGGGTCATCAAATTCGTATTGTTCTACGCCTACAACCTTATCCACGGCACCCAAATAGACAACCTGTCTTAAGGCACCAGCACCAACTGCAACGACTCTATCAACGTTTTTCGGCACTTCGACATTCCTGCCAGCCATATCTGTAATCGATATAGTTTCAATTTCAGACTGGGTGTTTTCTTCAGTATCGTTTCCTACACATCCGGTCAGACTTATGGCCAAGAGCATAAGGACGACAACTAAAGTCATACCCGGAACAAAACTATGAGATTTAAATTTCCTAATAATAAATAACACTTCCATTGGAGAATTTATGAATAATATTGATGGAAGGGAATGCATTACTAGTTTATTTAAATCTAATTAAATTGATTACATGTATTACCCTATGAGATAAGGATAATACATTATTCTATTCTTTCAATTAATCCAATTCTGCATGGGCTGCGACCTTTCTACTGAAAATATCATTTATTTTCCACCTCTCAACTTCCTGATCACCCTTTCAGCCACTTCATCTACATGCTCGTCCCCTTTGCACCTCTCATACTCGGCAATAATATGATCGAGCGCTTCGCTTTTCTTGCATTTCTTTTCTTTCATGACCCTGTGAATAATATATGCAGTGTGCTGTCCAATCGTTGTATGAAGTATTGTCCTCATAGTATCACCTCGCTCTGGTTTTGATTAATGCGGATAGATCGAGTTTGTCTGTCCGCTGTTTCACAGTCATCTGTGCTGCATAGGATAATGTGTCCACCTGATCATCATGAGCACCTGTCGGGAACGATAATAACTCGTCCTCAAAATCTGCCAGCCATGACCCGTGCATAAAATAAACCGCACCGGCTTCCATACGTGCGGCTGCAGGTAATGCCCGGGTAACTTTGTCCCTGTCTGCCTTGAGTTCCCTGACAGGCAGGCCTTCCCTAACAAGCATCTGATACAGGGTCTTACCAAGGCCCACGGACTCAACTGCCTGAAAAACAGGACTCCAGCGGTGGTACTGCTGCTTGAATAGATTGACCTGATCTGGGCCTTCCAGTCTGCTGCGAAGAACGTCCAGCAGGATCAGGTCGTTGTCCGGGGTTTTTGCATAATAGGTACACTACATAGTATTCCCAGATATACCATGCAGTGAGTCAAAAGAAAGAAGTTGATTTATTCAATTAATTCTCAACTTTCCCAACCAATTGCTCCCATTGATTGAGTCTCTCCTGTACATGTTTATTCAAAGTAAACGGCTTATCAATCCTGGCTCTACACTTCAAATTGTCTTGTGCCCTGCGGGATACTGCATGTATGCAGGATAGAAATGGGAATTCTGTATGAATCCCTGGCAAAAAAATCCGGGAATGTAAGTATAGAGTTAAAATAAAAGTAATATTTGCCTCAAAACGCAATGCCAGAGGATTGCATTCAATTGAGGCATTCAATTTCTTAAAACAAGTCACATCAGAATCTCGCAATCAATCCAGGCCTGCATCTGCTTTGAAAGCCTTTAATTTGAGACTCATAACAGGGTAGCCTGAGTATTGATTTTCACCAATCTCTTTGTCTTGATCTATTATCTCGACATTGAATCCAGCATCTTTTATCGTTCCCAGATAATCATCTTTGAGCAAAGCACCCCCTATACAGGCACACATAAGGTCTTCATCATTCCTTTGCTCGGGGGTTAGGTCATTCAGAAGAACAATATCTGAAACATACATTCTCCCATCATTCTTGAGAACACGGTATGCTTCCCTGAATACTTTGGATTTGTCAGGTGCAAGATTGATTACACAGTTGCTTATAATGATATCAATAGAACCCGTTTCAACAGGTAAATCTTCGATGTCCCCCTGCCTGAATTCGACATTAGCGAATTCATATTTTTCAGCATTCTTTCTTGCTTTTGCAATCATATCTTCTGTCATATCCACGCCAATGACTTTCCCGGTCTTGCCCACTTTCCTTGCAGCGATAAAACTATCAAATCCTCCGCCTGAACCAAGATCAAGAACGATATCGCCTTCTTTTATCTCACCGATTGCCGTAGGATTTCCACATCCAAGCCCCAGATTCGCTGCAGATAATGATTGTATATCTTCAGATGAATAGCCAATGGATGTTGATATTTCTTCCTTTGTGAGATCCCCGCAGCATCCACATCCCTGTACAACATCCAATGCAATTTTTCCGTATTTATCCTTTACAACTTCTTTCTTAGAAACTGCATCTGCTGCATTATCAGGACAACATGAATCAAATTTTTCAATTCCGCAATTTTCAAGTTTGTCTTTCATATTATCATCCATTATGCTGTAAATTACGTATCTACCCTCTTTTTCGTACTTCAGGATTCCCGCTTCACAAAGTATCTTGAGATGGCGGGATACAGTGGTTTGATCTTTGCCCGTAATTGCTGCAAAATCACATGCACAATGATCATGTTTTAACAGGCATCCTATTATTGCAAGACGCGTTTGGTCACCCAATGCTTTGAAGAATTTAGCCTTTTCATGAAGCATTAGTTGTATATATGTGCATTTATGCATATATATCTTTTGCAAGCAGTTCTTGGAAAACGAAGCACAAAGAGGAAAACAAATACAATAAATAATTTATAATTTCTTTGTAAATTAATAATTATTGTTTGATTGACTGTGATGGGGAAGTCCAAAAAGCAATTTTGGCATATAAACCGATTTAGGTGGTAAGTGGGCGACACATGTCTTTTCTATCTACATATAGATACCTTACCCCATCACTATACTATAATAGATGTTTTTTATACGGGATATAATGAAAAGAACGAATGGTTCTGAATTTTATTATCCCTTTTCAGTCCTAACAATCAGCAGAACACTTTTATCTTCGAGTTCACTGATCCTGTTTGCAAGTGGATCGAGTTTCATGTCTGATCGTTGCCAGCTTCATCATTAAAGGTTGCGTTTTTACAATCTACCTATAACTTCCGCACTAAACTTCAGGATCATACTTCTCAAAAATCAGGATTTATCTTCCTTAAGGCAAATGTACCAATCGGAACATTTCAATTCTTTATCTTCCATGCGCTTCTTTGCATCTTCATAGGAAAGAGGAGTACATACTATAACATCATCACCAGGATTCCAGTTAACAGGAGTATCTACATTTTGTGAATCTGTTTTCTGGATTGCCTGCAGGATGCGTTTTATTTCATCAAGGTTTCTGCCATTGGAAATTGGGTAAAAGGCAATATAACGGATGCGTGACTGCGGGTCGATTATGAATATTCCCCTCACAGGTTGGGTATTGATGATTTCGTTTTCATCTGTTGCCTTATCTGCCTGAATATACTGGATATCGCGCATATATCTTTTGTTCTCAGAAGGCTGGAGCATCCCATATTTTTTAACTATTGACAACCCCTTGTCTTCTACTATAGGAAATTCCACATCCATGCCCGAGAGGCCATTAAATTCCACCTTTTCCTTTATAGACCGCAACCAGGAAATGTGTGATTGGACACTGTCAACTGACAGGCCAAGAAGTTCGGTATTGAGTTGCCTGAATTCTGCCTGCATCTTTGCAAACACCATGAACTCTGTGGTGCATACGGGTGTAAAGTCTCCAGGATGACTGAAAAAAATTACCCATTTACCTTCATAATCTTTTGGAAAATTCACTTCCCCATGTGTGGTACGGGCCCTGAAAGAAGGAGCAATTTCCCCCATCATTGGAATTCTGATAGTCATATATTCATTTTGTTCCACAATAACACCCCATTTGTCATTTGTCAGATTATTCTTATATTTAGTTTGTAGTTGTATATTTAGGTTTTTGCAATTTTTACTTCGTCCATTTATAACAAAGGTTGTATATTTTTATCTTATCGATCGCCCGTACTTCAAAAAAGTGAACGTGCCATTTTTGATTTTACTATCTTGCAATTCATGCATGTAGAAGGAGCTGAGGTCTTTACTCCATTGCTTAGAGGATTTTTGTTCCTGATAGTAAACCACATTGCACTGGACACCATGCTTGTGGACACAGGTATTCTATATACATTCCTGGAACCATGGGGATGGGGTATCGCTGTAGTAGTAGCTTTTAAGTGGGGTGTAATGGACGCTCTTGTGGAATACGCAAAGCAAAAGAAGTAAAAACCCCTCTTTCTTTTTATTTCAAATAACCTGAGCTCTATTTAACGCAAAGTACCCTTAGAGGATCTTGCTTTTTTTCATTGCAGAAACTCTGTATTATCTGTAAAGGTGCACGCCTTGTAACAGTCTGTGCAAAACACTACAGAACATCGAATTGAGAATAACAGGCCCGAATGCTGTCCGTGGGGTAAGGCTGGAACTAAATACTATGGTGTCACGCCTGACCAGCCAATCTCAATGTAAGAAAGGTCGTTGCTATAATCGGGCTGAAGCTATCTATTCAGATTACTATCCCAAAAAAGACGTTCTTACGAAATAAATAGTACCAGGTACAAAAATAAAATTTTACGATAATCAATGAAGAGATATTCCTTTTACTGATGGATACCGAATTTTTTGTTGATTAATTCTTGGGGGGTATACTTTACAAATACAACATTTCAATTTTTCTTTTTATGTGTGCAAAAAGTATTTAAGTAGCAAATCATTTTTAGTACATAAATGACTAAATAGTCAATTCCAGCGATAACTCATGAAAAAACAGGTAGAAAACAAAAAAGCAGCCCTTTTGCAAGCGGCTCTAAAGCTCTTTACTGAAAAGGGCTTCCACGGCACATCCACTGCCCAGATATCAAAAGAAGCAGGTGTAGCCACAGGTACTTTATTCAATTATTTTCCTACAAAAGAACATCTCATCAATGACCTGTATTTCGAGGTAAAAGAAGAATTAAGCAGTAGAATGGGACAAGATGTCCAGATACAGAAAACTTACAGAGAAAAATTAAGGAAGATGTGGTATAATCTGGTCGAATGGGGAATAGAGAATCAGGAAAAATTCCATTTTGTCGGACAGTTCTGTTCTTCTCCTTCCATAACAAGCCATACCCGTGAAGTAGTTATGGAAGAGTATGTTTTCTTCCATGATCTTGTGATGGAAGGATTAGCAAATGGTGAGCTTGGGGACTACCCAGCAGAAATGATAACAACAATGTTCTATCAGTCAAGCAGAACAATAGTTGACTATATTCTTTACTCAGAACCACAGGACAGGGATAGAGCTATAGAAAATGGATTTCAGGTTGTATGGAGCGGGCTGACCAGGAATAATTTATTATTTTAATGACCGATCACTGATATGGCATTCTGTATCTAGTTCATATTTTAGGATAAATGTAAAATAGTGATATAAATGGTCAAACTCAAAAAGATCGCATTACATTCATTCTTGTTTTTTATTCTGTTTTGTGTCGGCATAATAGTATTTATGAATGTAAATCCGGCTTTCGGCGGGGATCCAACAACAGAACAAAAAGAAACATATCAACATTTAAGTAACTATGTTGATGGACATTTTGTAAATGAGTTGCCTACAAGTGTATTCGGAGATCCATCAGATACTCTACCAGCAAATAATTCTTCAGTTTCCGAGTTTGCAGACCGTGATCCTGCAAGTCCAATCCCTGTTTATACGATAGACTGGGAACAGATAAAAAGTAAAAACGATAGTTTGACCTGGTTAGGACACTCTGCTTTTCTGCTTAATATTGATGGCAAAAAGTTATTGCTTGATCCTATGCTGAGCCCTGTTGCTTCCCCTGTCTCATTTGTGGGAATTAACAGATACGAATATAGCGAAGATATCATGCTGGATATAATTGATGAAATGACGCCAATCGATGCAGTTCTTATTTCGCATGACCATTACGACCACCTGGATTACCAATCAATTGTAAAACTAAACAGCAAAGTTTCGCATTTCTTTGTTCCTCTCGGGTGTAGTGCTCATCTGATCAAATGGGGAATTCCCGAAGAGAAGATCACAGAACTCAACTGGTGGGAAGAAACGAAGTACCAGGATCTGACTGTTGCTCTGACACCTTCCAGACATGGTTCCGGACGAGATCCATTCAGCATTGATACTACATTATGGGGTGGCTGGGTCATTCTGGGAAACAAAAGCCGAATATATACCAGTGGAGACGGTGGATACGGTCCGCATTTTAAGGAGATAGGAAACAAATACGGACCTTTTGACATCACCCTGATCGAAGGAGCCCAATATGACCAGAGATGGGCTGAGATTCATATGCTTCCGGAACAAGCAGTACAGGCTAATCTGGATGTAAATGGTGAGACAATGATGCTGATGCATTGGGGAGCATTCACGCTGGCTAATCATGCCTGGGATAAACCAATAGAAAGGGCGCTGGAAGAGGCAAATGAAAGAGATATGAACATAATTGCTCCAATGATCGGTGAGACTGTTCTGTTAGATTCAGACCTGCAAATGCCTTCTACTTCATGGTGGGACTTCTGACATAAAAATGTATTAATCAAAAAAAAAGCACAGTGCATAGGCGCTAAAGTGCCTTGGCAGTTGAGGGTACTAAGAGATATGATGATTAATTATTCCCATTCAATTATTCACTATAATGCTTATTCTTATATACCAGTAGATGTATTATAAAGATGACTGATTAGTCACTCGTAATAATCAGCGTTTGAAAACACAGTATGCAAAATATAATGACTGATTGCTCAATCATATGAGTTATTGAATGTATAAGACTTTTCAGGAAAGGAAAATTGAGGATTTGATATGAGTTATAACATGTATGTACCTACCAGAACTTTGTTCGGTGCAGGTCAATTAAATAATCTGCATGAGCAGAAAATGCCTGGCAAAAAAGCTATGATCGTTATCTCTAAAGGCAAGTCAATAAGAGAGAACGGCTATCTTGCAAGGACTGAATAGCAGCTGAAACTGGCAGGTGTAGAAACAGTAGTTTTCGATAAAGTTGAAGCAAACCCTTTAAGATCAACAGTTATGGTTGGCGGTGCTTTTGTAAAAGAGAACAATTGTGACTTTATTGTTGCTTTGGGTGGTGGAAGCTGTATGGACGCAGCAAAGGCAATTGCTGTAATGGCTACCAATGAAGGTGATTATTGGGACTATATTCCTTCTGGTAGCGGAAAAGGAATGCCCTTAAAGAACAGCCCTCTGCCGGTCATAGCCATTACAACTACAGCCGGAACAGGTTCAGAGACCGATTCGGGTACAGTGATCACTCACGAAGAAAAGCATGAAAAGACCGGGTTTGTACATGAGGAACTGTTCCCGGTCCTGGCTATTGTCGATCCTGAGCTTATGCTGACCGTACCACCGAAGTTTACCGCATATCAGGGATTTGATGCATTATTCCACAGTGTTGAAGGGTACGTTTCCAATGGTGCCAATCTTATGAGCGACATGTATGCCATCACCGCAATTGAGAATATCGCAAAAAATCTTGCAAAAACTGTGAAGAATGGGAATGATCTGGATGCACGTGAAAAGGTTGCTTTCGGGAATACACTTTCCGGTACAGTGATGTGCGTAGGTATTCTCACCAGTCAGCATTCACTGGAACATGCAATGTCAGCCTATCATCAGGAACTTCCGCATGGTGCAGGTCTTATCATGATCAGCAAAGCGTATTTTACTCATTTTATTGACAAGCATGTCTGTGATGACAGGTTCGTACAAATGGCAAAGGTCATGGGAATGGAGGATGCCAAAGAGCCGATGGATTTCATCAAAATGCTGGTGAAATTGCAGGAAGACTGTGGAGTTGCAGACCTCAGGATGTCCGATTACGGTATCACACCGGACGAATTCAAAACAATGGCTAAGAACGCAAAGGATACTATGGGCTTTTTGTTTACATGTGACAGGACCGAGCTTAGTATTGATGACTGTGTTGCCATCTATGAGGCTTCCTACAAGTAAGGATTCTCAACTCATTATTTTTTACAACTGAACAATTATCAGAATAAAATCGGCTCTAAATTCTTTTTGGCATCGTCTATGAGTGATCGCAATCCGCTTTTGGGAATGGCACATGTCTGAATAATGCAAAAATGTTATAGTATAAATCATGGGTTAATATGTTCTTGATTATTTTCAGAGAGACTAATCATTACTTTTGGATTTATGCTGGACAATTTGTTGATTAAAGGAGAGTCATTAGAGCATGGTCAGCAACATAGGATGGTCCATGACCGAGTATCAATTTGGCGTCGTCTGTGAGTGATTGGTCAATCAAAGCAAATATATACTAGCAAATCCATTTATGACTGACTGTTCAGTCACCCGCAGTTTTATTATCTTGTGCAATTCAAAACCTAAGGAGAACTAGAATGTTATACAGAAAAATGCCAAAGAACACAGACGAGCTTTCAATTCTTGGATTCGGATGCATGCGCCTCGCTTCAAAAGAAGACGGTAGTATAGATGAAGAAAGGGCAACTAAGCAGCTGCGCTATGCGATCGATCAGGGAGTGAACTATGTTGATACTGCATGGCCATACCACATGGGAGCAAGCGAGTCATTCCTGGGTCGTGCTCTTGCTGACGGATACCGCGAAAAAGTGAAAATCGCAACAAAGCTCCCTTCATTCCTTATAGAAACGAGAGAGGATATGGATAAGTACCTGAATGCCCAGCTTGAGAAACTGAACACCGATCATATTGACTATTATCTCTTACATTCTCTTGTTGGTGACCTGTGGGACAGTATTGAAAAATTAGGTGTAGCTGATTTCCTTGACAAAGCCAAAGCTGATGGTCGCATTATAAATGCAGGTTTTTCTTTTCACGGAGCATCAAAGGATTTCAATCGCATAGTAGATGCTTATAACTGGGACTTCTGCCAGATCCAGTACAACTATCTGGATGAAATGAACCAGGCAGGTAAAGAGGGTCTGAAATATGCAGCTTCTAAAAATCTTGGTGTTATAGTAATGGAACCTCTTCGTGGAGGAACCCTTACAAAAACTGTACCACAAGATGTGGAAGAAATATGGAATGAGGCACCAAAGAAAAGATCACCTGCAGAATGGGCTCTTCGCTGGGTATGGAACCATCCGGAAGTTACTGTGGTTCTTTCCGGTATGAACGAAGAAGCCCATATTGAAGAGAATCTCAGGGTTGCAGGAGAAGCACATCCAAATTCACTTACAGAAGAAGAACTACAACTTGTGAAAAGAGTGGAAAGTAAATACCGTGAATTGATGAAGGTAGAATGTACCGGTTGTCAATATTGCATGCCTTGCCCGTCAGGTGTGAATATTCCAGTTTGTTTTGATCTGTACAACAACCTTTACCTGGAGGATGATCCCGAAACAGTAAGACTTATGTATGCTGCACGTTTAGGCGGTGCTGTTGGTGCAGGTAGAGGCGGTTTTGCATCCCTTTGTATCCAGTGTGGACAATGTCTTGATAAATGCCCACAGCATATTGACATACCAAATGTTCTTGATTCCGTAGTTAGCGAACTTGAAGGGTCCGATCTTGAGCAGAGGATTGCCATGGCAAAGGAGATGTTTAATGGAGATGTTTAAGCATGTATAAAACAGCATAAATTATCTGCCATAAAAATACAACAAGGAATATTGTTTCAGGTTCTTTACTGAAATACCAGACAATATTCCGTTTTTATTTATTCCTTATTTCGTGAACTTTGAATTATTATTTTTTTAGTAAAGGGGTTATCACATGGAACTCACAGATCTCTTCAAAGATGTCAAAGATGGAAAAATAGATATTGAGACTGCGGAACAGCATGCACGTGGTCTTGGTTTTGTATCCTACTCGGATATAGCAAAAATTGATTCTCACAGGAAATGCAGAACGGGAGTTGTCGAGGCTGTTCTTGCCGATTGTAAAGAGCCTGATGATGTTGTGGAAATTGCAAGGGTCATGGTTTCACAGAGCAAGCGAGCCCTTATCACTCGTGTATCTGAAAAACATTTTGAAGCCCTGAGGGCGGCATTCCGCGAAGATGAGTTTGAATGGAACAGCCGATCCCGTACGGTTGTGGTCCATGATGGCACTCATGCACCCGCAACCGGTGGAGTTGTAGGTATCATTTCCGCAGGCACGGCAGATATTCCAGCCGCAGAAGAGGCAAATGTTGTGGCTTCTGAGATGGGATGTGAAACTGTTACCGTATACGATGTAGGGGTTGCAGGAATCCACAGGTTAGTTCCCGAACTTCAGAATTTGAAATCGAAGAATCCTGGGGCTATAGTAGTTGCAGCCGGAAGGGAAGGCACACTTCCCACAATAATTTCAGGACTTGTTGATGTGCCTGTGATAGGTCTTCCTGTTTCCACAGGATATGGTGCAGGTGGCAAAGGAGAAGCTGCTCTGATGTCAATGCTCCAGTCCTGTTCCACACTTGCAGTCGTAAATATCGATGCAGGTTTTGTTGCAGGAGCATATGCGGCGAGGATAGCGAACATGATCGCATCCGCAGGAGCAGGATGTAAACAAGAACAGGAATAAAAATTATGAGATCACTAATATTCAATCCTTTTTCCGGAGCCGCTGGAGATATGATCCTTGGATGTACTCTGGACCTCGGAGCTGACAGGCAAGCCCTAAAAGAACTTATAGAAGCCTCTGCTCCTGTTTCTGTGGATATAAGGGAAGTAGTGAAAAAAGGAATAAAAGCTATTGATGTCAAGATCAATGTACCTGAAAGAGAACATTCACGCACATATCCAGAACTTTTAGACACGATAAAGGAGGCAAAACTGCCTCCCAGGGTGGAGGCAAGTGCCCTTGATATCTTTTTAAAGATGGCAGAAGCTGAAAGCTTGATTCATAGAGTAGATGATCTTGAGAAACTTCATTTCCATGAGGTAGGCCAGAGTGATGCACTTGTAGATGTCATCGGGTCTTCGGCAGCTATTCATTCTCTTGGATGTGATTCTGTTTACTGCACTCCTATCAATGTGGGAAGCGGTACAATAGAATGCGCACACGGGACCCTGCCTGTACCAGCTCCGGCTACACTTGAAGTGCTCAGGAAAGGAAAACTCTATTTCAGAGGTGGGAATGAGCAAAAAGAACTTCTGACTCCCACAGGAGCTGCGATCCTTTCTCACTTTGCAAGACCTGTGGAGACTTTTCCCCAGGGCAGGGTAATTTCAACAGGGTATGGAGCTGGAGATGCCGAGCTTAGAGGACCAAACGTGCTCCAGGGAGTGATTTCTGAGCTGTATTCCGGCCTGGTCCCGGATATGATAGAAGTACTTGAGACAAATGCTGACGATGTAAGTGGAGAAGTGTTGGGTAACCTGTTCGAGGAATTGCTTGCTATGGGAGCAAGGGATGTTGCAATCGTTCCGGCAACAATGAAAAAAGGCCGCCCAGCCCATATTATCAAGGTCATTGCAAAGCCTGAGGATACTGCAAAACTCGCACGGAAGATCATTATCGAGACTGGGTCCCTAGGAGTACGGGTAATACCAACCCGGCACAGGTTAATGGCTGACAGAAGGATAGAGTCACTTAAATTTGAAATTGAAGGGGAAATCTATGAAACCGCGGTGAAGATTGCCAGGGATTCAGAAGGTGTCCTGCTCAATATCTCTGCTGAGTTCGAGGATTGTAAAGTGATTGCTAAAACAAGTGGTATCCCTGTAAAGGAAGTTATAAAATGGGCAGAGGAGGCAGCAAGAAAGCTCTTCTCTTGATATTTCCAAAAAGCTTCGTTAATAAAAACCAATGAATTTGATTACCCAATTACTTTTGAGTGATTACTCAATCAGGCATAAAGGTAACAGATTGATTTGTCTTTAAAAGAAGGATTCAATCAAAGATTAATGAGAATCAAGCTAATAATTCAAAAATGCGGGAGGAGTTTAATGTTATACAGGAAAAGCCAAAGAACGGGGATGAACTTTCAATAATCGGTTTTGGAACCATGCGCCTTCCGACCCATAGATAATTGAAAGATTAGATCTTCAGCTACAGGCATAGCTATATCGATAAAGTTTAAGTAATCATTTGACAGATTATTAAATCATAGATTTAATGGGAGTATCAGATTTTCATTCTGGAATAAATCACATACATTCCTTTTATTTTTATTCATACCCATATATTTTTACTATGAGTTTTTACATTTTTTATTATTGAATGCTCCAACCTGTTCTTTTAATATTTTTTTGCAGATTAAAAGTTAATTTGTTTGAGATTATAAAATGTCGGCTCTGTTGATGTACACCCCACCGTTAAGGGTCAGTGAAGCAATTAATGTTAAGGTCAAAGATATAAAAATTGAAAATACAAGCCCCGAAGTCCAAACCTGTCGCTATGCTTAATAAATTAGAAAATCAAATATGTAGTTGGAATTGGAGGTGAATAACAGATGAGACATGGGGAATTTTATAAGAATAATGAGACTGGCAAAGTTGGGAAGATTGTAGAAACAAATCCACTGGCAATTTTCTTAAAAATAGCTGGTAATTTTGTCGAATTTGAGAGGGATATATTTTTGGATTATTGGTCCAGAGTCAAGGGAGAATCGGAATACGAAATGGAACTTATTCTATTATATGATGAAATATGCCAGATCGCAAACAAGCAGAATGTGGACACTAAAAAATTAATCGCCGATTTAAATCGCCTGTCTACAAAACAAAATCCTGCTTAACTTTTTTGAATCGATTTTTAATCAGTTCTTTTAATTGAAATTGGTCGATTGAATGTCCATATTCAATATTGACAATTGTCCAGTGTATAGCGCAGGGGTCTATGTTTAACCCCTTTTACCTTTGTAGGTCCTTCATTTTTCATACCGATTTTTTTAGCAACTTTCCTGGAAGCAATGTTATCCTCATGCGAAAAAGCGATGAACTGCTTGCAATCCAGTTTGCGGCAAGCGTGATGCAAGAATATTTGGATAGCCTCGGTTGCAAATCCCCGGTTCCAGTGTTTTGGTAAAATGGACCAGTAAACCTGCTAAGCTCCCTTATCCGGGTCAGGAAGCATTCCAACAGAACCGACAAATTCATCACTGCTCTTTTTTGCAACAGTATAGGCATAGACCTGATCTGGTTCATCGTAGTTTTTCATCGTTTTACGGAAAAACCTGCGAGTATCTTTATAGGATGCAGGTTTTTGGCTGAAGAAAAAATATTTTGTAGCTTTATCATTTGAAATAAACCTGTGAAAACCAGTAAAATCTTTCTCCTCCAGCGGCCTTATGACAAGCCTTTTGGATTCTATGATTTCATGTATTCTTGCTGGCATGGATATACACATGGTTCAAAGACTTATGTATTTTACCGTTGCTGATATCAAAGAAAATTATATTGCAATGTTTGGAATTTGGCGAAAAACTAATGAAATAGATTATTGATTATATTACATGAGCTTTGATAACCCTGGCTTTTTTGAAAAGTTGCGAATGGAAGTGCTCTGGAACCGTCTGGGAAGTTTCCGCTATAAGCAATATATTCAGGGTCTACAGTTGAAAGGTGATGAAAATATTCTGGATTTTGGATGCGGAGGAGGCGCGGCCTCAAAGCATATAGCAAACGCCCTTTCAGACAGCGGCAATCTGGTTTGCATTGACACCTCTGCTTTCTGGCTGGAGAAAGCAAAAAAACGGATGAAGGACTTTTCCAACGTTGAGTTTATCTGTGAAAAGATCGAAGATGCAGATCTGCCTGATAATTATTTTGATTCCGTTTTCATTCATTTTGTCCTCCATGATATTGAGGAAAAGGACAGACAGGAAATATTAAACTCCCTTGCAGGCAAACTTAAGGGAACCGGTCTTGTCTACATCAGGGAGCCAACCAAGCATGATCATGGTATGTCCCCTGTAGAAATTGTAGAACACATGAAAAAAGCAGGTCTTTCAGAACTTTCCGGCAGGCATGGGGAGTATTTCAGATGGCCACATTATACCGGTGTTTTCCGTAAGTAAGAAGTAAATTTATGCCTGTGATATGAAAATACACAGGCAGGAATGTTGGTAATCAGTCGAGCAATTCTTTTCCGGCAGTTTTTGCCTCATCCATTAATTCAGTGTTATCTTTGACTGCTCCGGGCTCATAGTATCCGGTACCAAGCAATGTATTCTTGATTTCCATTCCGAAAAACTGGTTCATCAGCCCTCCCAATTCTTCAAATACCGGTTTGTACTGATTCTTTTCGGGGAACCCCTGGGAACCCACCAATACAAGTTTTTTACCGGCATTGATACGCGGAGAGAAATCCGGATTAATCAGGGAATATAACCTGTCTATGAATGAGCGTGCCTGTCCGGTAAATTGGCCGAAATAAATGGGTGAGCCAAAAACAATACCATCAGCATCAATGATTGCATCCAGAGCTTTTTCCATATCATCATCGAGTTTGCATCTTTCATGGACTTTACAGTAGCCGCATGCCTGACATCCCGTAAAATCCATCGCATTGATGTTGAATTTCCTGACATCTGCACCGTTCTCAGAGGCACCGTCAAGAACTTGCTGTACAAGTACATCTGTATTCCCATCTTTACGTGGGCTTCCTACAAAACCTACAACTTTCATTGTTCCACATCCATCTGGCTTTAATAATTATTTTCAATTTCTTTTAGAAACATAATATGATGTGTAAGTATGTGTTTATATACTTAAGTTTTATCACATACTTCTGTTTAACATGTAACTATAAGTTTTTCACCTCCAGAAAATGCTGGATTATCTTTTTAAGTAACAGTACCCATCTTATTATATCAAAAACTATCGAATATCAGGGAGTGTCAATATGGGAGTAGAAGATGTAATGAAAGAGGTCTCTGAGGAACTTGAGAGACTGGTCAGCACTAAAACCGTTGTAGGGGAAGCTATGGAAGCAGGTGGAAAAACTATCATACCCATCAGCAAAGTATCCTTTGGTTTTGGTAGCGGTGGCGGTGAAGGTAAGAAAAGTGCAACCGAATCGAGCTTTGGTGGCGGCGGCGGTGCAGGTGCAAAAATAGATCCTGTTGCATTTCTTGTTATATCTGAAGAAGACGTAAAGTTGTTGCGTGTATCCGGCAAAGGCGATATTGATAAGGTCATTGAAGCAGTTCCGGAACTAATCGGGAAATTCAAAGGAATGAAAGGGAATAAGCATGCCTCTGACAGACCTGAAGAAGTAAAAGACGAGTCAGATAATGAGGAAAAAGACTAACCTGTTTCCGTTAGGAGACGGGCAATTTAAGTATCCGGGTCTATGTGGCCTATGATTATTTTTTCTGTAATTTTGCTGCTTTTGGTAGTGGCAATTTTATTCCTTTTTGTCGCATTTGATGTAACATTCAGGTTTACATTAGAAAGAAACAGTTACAAAACAAACCTGAAAATAACCTGGTTGGGAATCTCCAGAAATATCAAACCTTCCAGCAATAAAAAAAATGAAGAACAAGAGGATGAAATTAAAACAGATCGTTCGGTAAAATACAATCCAACGATTGTAAATGATCTGTCATCGTATTCTTCTATTTTCTTTGAGATAAAAAATCCCCTCTTCAGGTTTGTATCAGATATCTTAAAAGCTATCCATTTTCGTTCTCTTTCTCTTGATATGAGATATGGTTTTGATGATCCCGCATATACAGGCATTCTGTGTGGATTTTTACATGCGGCTCTTGGAATAGTTAAGCGCAGTTGCCCTCAATGTAATTATCAGATTGTTCCCTGTTTTAATAATGAATTTTTAGAAATAGATGCCTCTGGAAGTTTTCGTATCAGGCTGTACAGATTTATGCCGGGATTACTACGGTTTTTTTCCAAAAAGGTTGTGATCAAAAACCTGTGGATATCTTTGAAGAATAAATATTGACCCATTAAATGCCAAAATTTAAGCAGCATATTTATAATTCTACAGGACACATTATTTTGTAATGGACATTAAGGGGGATTATGTGAAAAAGACAATGATTGTACTTGAAATCCTGTTGAGCCGATTTTTGGTAATAGGTTGTACAGATTACGGCAATGATGACGAAACTGCCAGGAAGGCACATCATCAGTAACTGGGGCTGATGTATATTAACTGATATTTTTTCTTATTTTTGTACAACTAATTACTTATTTATTAATATACGAAAACATAATTTTATAACAGAAGATATTCAGAGGTAGATTATGATAAATTTACAGGAATTTGCAGATTCATGTATCGAATGTAACAAATGTCTTGATGTATGTCCTGTTACAAAAGTTACGGGTAATGATTCTTTTACGCCCCGGGCTAAAATATCCCTGCTTGACCGTATTGAAGCAGGAAAAGAACTTACAGAAGACGAAATGAACAATGTGTATCTTTCGACACGCTGTGGTGCCTGCGATGATGTCTGTCCTGTGGACATTCCAATCACGGATATTATACAGAGGGAAAGACAACTGCTCGCAGAGCAGGGCAGGGAACCGGAGAAAACCGGAAAGATCTGTCAGAACATTCTTGTAAATAATGTGCCGGGACATATGGACGATGCTCATCGTTTTGACTGGGTAACCAATGATCTGGTAATCGCTGAAAAATCAGAAATTGCTTACATGGGTGGCTGCTGGGCATCCTTTGCTCAGCCGGAGATTGCACGCTCAACGATCCGATTACTGAATGCTGCAGATATCAAACCCATGTTACTTAAAGAGGAAAAATGCTGTGGCCTTTTCCTGATTGATAACGGTCATCTGGATGAAGCTGCAGAACATGCACGTAAATATGTGGATTACATCGAATCACAGGGAATAAAAAAACTGGTAGTCTCATGTCCGGGATGTTACGAGGTCATCGGGAAAGAGTATGCAAAATTAGGCAAAAAACCGGAATTCAAAGTGGTATTTTCTCTTGACCTCTTCAGTGAGCTTGTCAGGGAAGGCAGACTGCAGCCACGTAAGACCACAGGTACGGTTTCTCTGAGGGATGCATGTCCCATGAGGAAAGAAAAGAATGTTCCCAGACAATTGATCTCAGCTATGGGATATTCCATAAAAGAACTGTTTGAAGGTACGGTTTGTTGTGGTGCACCGGCAGGTGTCAAACCCAATTTCCCGGAAATTTCCGGTAAGATAGCAAATCTAACCCTTGAAAACCTTCAGGAAGGCAAGACACTTGTAAGCTACTGTCCCTTTTGCCAGTATCATCTGGAAAGTGTTTCAGGAGAACCAAAACCAGCGATAAAAGACATCTCTACGTTACTTGCAGAACAAACACTTTAAAATCATTCAATCTGAAAAATTTTCAGCATATTGGTCCCTCCCGGCTTACCGGGAGACTGGCCTTCTGTGAATACTATAAGATCACCAACCGATGCTATCTGATTTTCTTTCAGCAATGTAGAGGCAGTTTGTTCCCAGCTGCCACCTTTATTCGGGGAATATATAGGATAAACCCCATATGAAAGGGCAAGGGTTTCACATATTTCCTGGCTTCTGCTCATAGCGAATATCCAGCAATCGGGTTTAAATCGGGAAATCCTGCGCGGAGTCTGGCCGGAAATGGTGGGTGTTACAGTGTGGTCTACTTTCAAACGTTTGATGGCCTGGTAAACCTGCAGGGCAATAACATCACTAACTGACATGGTAAGTTCATCAATGCCTTTTGTAAGCAATTCAGTTCCCCAGCCAGTTTCATTCCTCCATTTTTCGGTCCTTGAAGCGATTCCAGTCATCATCAACACGGTTTCAATCGGGTATTTTCCGACTGCCGTTTCCCCGGATAACATCAGGGCATCGGTTCCGTCAAGTATTGCATTGGACACATCAGTGGCCTCTGCACGTGTCGGACGAATATTTTCTGTCATTGACTCAAGCATATGTGTTGCAGTAATGACAGGTTTGCCCCGCAGGTTTGCCTTATGTATAATCTCTTTTTGCAAAACCGGCACTTGCTGGATCGGAGTTTCCACTCCCAGATCCCCTCTTGCAAGCATTATGGCATCGGTATGCTCAAGAATATCATTTATGTTTTTTACCGCTTCTTCCCTTTCTATTTTTGCCACGACATAAATGGACTCACCATGCTGCTGGGCAAATTGTCGCAACTTTTCAATATCAGATGCACTTTCTACAAATGAGAGGCTGAATATGTTTACTCCTTCCTCCAGGGCAAACTTCATGAATCTCAGGTCATCATCCGTAACAGCATCCAGAAAGATCCGGGAGCCTGGCAAATTCACTCCTTTGTGGGATGTGAGATAACCCCCGATTTCAACCTTGCATTCTACCCCTTTATCGGTATTACCCAGACATCTAAGCTGGATAAAACCATCATTGAGAAATACATTGCTACCCGGGCTTACACTCTCATAAAGCCTTTTGTAATTTACCGGTATGATGTTTTTCCCACCATCTATATCCAGAGGGGTAAGATAAACAGTATCTCCCTTTTCAAGAGTTAAAGGTTCATTTTCCAGGTCTCCAACCCTTATTCTGGGGCCCGGCAGGTCTGCAAGGATTGCCACAGTTACTCCCAACTCAGTTGATAAACTACGTATCCTTTGGATAACTTCCCTGTGTTTTTCCAGATCACCATGAGAAAAATTAATCCTGGCTACATTCATCCCCTTAAGTATCAATTGCCTGAGTACGGGTTCGGGACTGGAAGCCGGGCCAATCGTGCATACAATTTTGGTACGGTGATCTGGTAGTTTCATATTTATACTCATGTGTTTGTAGGAAGGGTAACCATTACTTTTCTTCCTTTTTGGATGTAGTTCCCTTGCACCATTCTTTCATCTCGCGGTCAGTTTCTGTTGCTTCCTGTTCATCACCGCTTACAAGTTCACACCAGTCATCGATTTCCTCATCAGCAGTTTCCCCCGGCTCTTCTTCTTTTTTCTTAATCTGTTTTGGTTCATTTGATGGTGTAGGCATATAATCACTCATTTTGTGTCCTGTCCTTTTGTACAAGTATAGCATCCTCTATATTAAGGCGTGCAGTATACTCATCAATATCTATGACAGTGCTCTTTTTTATTTCTATCCTTCTGGAATATAAGGGACAGTCAAGAACAAAACTTTCAAATTCTCCTCCTTCTCCGGCGACATTCAGCCCTATTTTATCATTTAGTTTTACCAGTTCATCGATCTCATTTTTGGTAATTTCTTTACCCAGCCACTTGTTGTTTAAACCATAAGCTGCTATGCTACTGAATAGAAAATGAAATTTTTCTTCCAGCAATTTGTGCATTTCTTCTTCCTGGTCCATATGCCATAGAGGTGAATACACATACATTCCGAGTTCTGAACAGATACCTTCTATTCGCTCTTTCTGGTAAGTTGAATACAGGGCACCGGTTACAACTCCTTCGGTCCCATATTCTTTTTTTGCCTTCTCGATTGCTTTTTTCAAATCATCAAGCTCAACTTCCTTTTCCCCTGCTGTCTCCTGTTCAAGAAGGGGAATCCCCATGGCTTCGGATTGCAGGGATGCCATATTGATATTGGGTGTATGGAACATATAGGAATCCGGATTTTTGCTTTTTACTGTTATCAGGCATTCGATCGGATATCCTGCCTCTTTCATTTTGTACATTGCAAAGTGACTATCTTTTCCCGAACTGAACAGTACTCCAAGTTTGGGTTTGTAATTTTTTTCCATGTTCTTCAGATAATCCGTTTTATTTTTATAACCAGTTCGTTTTGCAAGTTTTTCGATAGCCCTGTCAAACTTGCTCCCATACTGGGCAGCCTTTTTATTCCTGAGTGCAAATTCTGCAGGAATTCCAGCCCTTTCAGCCACCTGGCGCAGTATCATCTTATTGCCTTTTTCATTAAGCTTAAGGGCAGCAGGGATTCCCAGAGCGTATTCTGCAACGTGCCTGTTCAGAAAAGGGGAGCGTAAGTCCAGCTCCAGTTCGGATGCAATCAAACCGTCCCGATAAGTATCTTTTAGATGGATGTTGAGTGTATCCTTCAGACATTCACTGTTCAGGTCAGTTGCTTTTTTGTGCCTGTTATAGCCACCGAACATTTCATCTGCCCCACTACCTGTAAAAAGAACGTTGATCCCATCCTCTTTTGCTGCCCGACCTGCTATATAAGTTGGCAGGGCAACCCCCGCCATGGGTACACTTGTAGTTTCTATCAGGGGAACGATTTTTTTCAGGATTTCTTCTGTTTCCTCGAGAGATACTTCAATAATTTTCAGAGGCAACTCCAGCTCGTTTGCTATTTTTCGTGCATGCTGTACATCGGGTGCTTGTATCTCATTCTCAAGTCCTGCTACATAGCAACAGATATCTTGCTTGCTATATTTTTTGCACAGCATGCTTACAAGTGTGGAATCCACACCTCCGGAAAACAAAATTCCTATCCTGGAAGGAGGAAGACACCTGCTTACAGATTCTCCAAGCAGCCGATATAATTCTTCTATGATTTCATCAGGTTGCTTTGTTGCAGGTTCAACTGATGGTTTCAGTTCATAGGTACTGTATGTATGTAATGTTCCCTCTTCGGTATCATAACTAGGGGTACTTCGCGGGTCAACTTTTTCAATATTATAGTAACCAGTCATTTCAAGATATTTTTTTTCAGATGCAACTGCAAAGCCATTTTCTGTAGAATACCATAGAGATTTCACTCCTAGCACATCAGTTGCACAGGTAATCCACTTATTGCTTCTTGTTATGAAAGCAAAACCACCAATTAAGTCTCTCTTTAAATCTTCGATATACAGTCCCGGATCTTGCAGTTTCCCATTATCATCTTTCAGGAGAGTGTCCAGTTTCTCTGCAAGGACATGAGATTTACTTTCACATAAACCATTATCTACAATAGTTATAGCTGATTTTTTATTTCCATTTGTATTGGATTTTCCTTGTATTTTCATTACTAAATGATTTGCAGTGGGCATTATAATTTCAGTTTGTCCTTTCCCGATTTTATTAATGATGTTACTTTTTGTTGCAATACCCATATGGGGGTTGAATATTGAAATTAGCTTTTGCATCATGTGAAGTAATACCTGTCCACTTATTATTTCTTGTCCATGTAAATTGTAACTATTTTCATTGTTTATCGTAGTTTCAGTTTTGCATATTGTTACAGGTCTAAACAGTTTCTTCTCCAATTATTTATATACTTCTTCTAACAAATGAAATCTACAGAGATAATAATAGCAATCAGATATGTTTACAGAGCTTTGGTACTATAATGTGATACCTGTGAGGGAGTGTTTAAAAATGAAATATATTATTTTTACCGATCTTGATGGTACGTTGATCGATCATGATACCTATTCATATGAAGCTGCCCTTGATGCAATAAAATTGCTTGCTCAAAAGGACATTCCCCTGATTATCTGTACCAGTAAGACCCGCGCTGAAATAGAGGTTTATGTTAAGGAACTAAATATTCATCATCCTTTTATTTCTGAAAATGGGGGGGCTATTTTCATCCCCCGTGGCTATTTCAATGTAGATTATGAGTATACAAGCGAAAATGAGGATTATGAAATAATTGAACTTGGAACCCGCTATGAAGAGCTTCGCAGGGTACTTTCGATTATTCGAGATCGTACCTCTCTCCCAATTACTGGTTTTGGTGACCTTAACGCTGAAGAGGTAAGTGAGGATACGGGTCTTGGCATTGAATCTGCAACACTTGCCAAAGAAAGGGAATATGATGAAGCCTTTAAAATGGAAGATGATTCAGGAACAGAACTGCTCAAAGAGCACATTCTTGCGCAGGGGTTGAATTTCACCAGAGGCGGAAGATACTGGCATTTGATGGGAGATAATGATAAAGGAATGGCAGTTTCGATATTGACTGAATTATACAGGAAAATTCATCCCTCTGTGGTAAGTGTGGGGTTGGGAGATAGTCAGAATGACCTGCCCATGTTACAGACGGTGGATGTGGCTTTCCTTGTCCAGAAACCAGATGGTAAACATGATCCTTCCATAGAGGATGATGATATAAACAGGGTTGAAGGCATAGGGCCTGAGGGATGGAACCGTGCAATTATTAAATTAATCGGATCTAATGAGAACAGAGATATAGTTTGATCTTAGAACAGGGGGAATTATTGTGATACGACTTGAAAATATGCTTCCCAAGGCTTTTCTTGTGGGCATTATAGAAATGGTGGATATGGTAGGGCCGGAAAAGACTTACCACTGGATTGAATCCATTGGTTATAGGCTTGCTGAGATTGAAGGTCCAGGATTTGAGGGTGCAAGGGACGACAACATAAACTATTTGCCTGTATGCCCATTTGGCAATGACCTTGTAGAATTTATAGAAATATATGGGGAAAGGCCAGAAGAATACCAGCAACTAATCGATTTTGTCAGGAATCAGAAACACCAATCTGAAGAAGGCTGGAACTATCCTGCACTTTCCAGTGCCGTGGGTATATTGCATAATAGCTATAGTAAAAGACGTGCTGAGCTGGCAGGTGCCAAACTCCTTCATCTGGGTAGCAAATCACCTGTAAGTAATACAAAAGAATATAATGAGCAGGCTATTGCTAGGTCCGGCATCTCTAAGGATGAAGTTTCCGGCTATCTTGATAAATCGTTTTCCGTATTTAAAATCGAATATCCTGAAGAGGAGTGATCCTATTGAATTATCTGGAAGCCCACAGGCTTTATGAAAACAGTGTCAAGATTCTCAGTGAAAATCAGCATGAAAAGGGTGGATTTTATGCAAGTCCTCCCGGTACAAGATATCCTTTCATCTATCCGAGGGATCATTCGATGGATATCCTTGGTGCAATAGATGCTGACCTTATGGACCAGGCCCGCAGAGGGCTCGAATTTATATTGAATGCGCAAAAGCCTCTGGGTGAGTTTTCCCAGCGGTATGATATAGACGGCAATGATGCAAGTTACAAGGATTTGCAGATAGACGGAAACGGTCTTATCCTTTATGCGCTGGGGAAGTATTTCGAGGCCACAGGTGGCTCATTTTTTGATAAGATGGCTGATAAGAAGTTCATCGAAGAATACTGGCCCATTGTCGAAAAAGCAGTCGGTTTTATCCTGATGAATAAAAATGAAGAAGTTGATCTTATTCATACGGTTAACAGTATTCATGAATATCCGGCTTATGAGCATGGTTTTGAGATTTATGCCAATTGTGCATGCTGTGCGGGTGTATTGGAAGCTGTGAAGATGGGCGAGGCCCTGGGCAAGGACGTCTCAAAGTGGAAGGAAGAAGGAGGAAAGGTCAGGAATGCCATCATGACACGACTCTACAGTCCCCGAAGGCGTTCTTTTATAAAATGTATCCGTGTGAAGGATAAGAGCAGTAATCCAATAGGTTATGATGCATTTGCCTCCAGTGTTATTGATGTGGATGCTGTGGAATATGCACCTGCTTATTTCGGCCTTCTCCCGGATTCGGATGTCAAGATAAAGTCTACTGTAAAACGAATTCATGATAATTTATGGGATAAGGAAATTGGCGGCCTGAACCGTTACCCTGAACACTGGGATCGGAATAATGGTGGCTATGGCCCCTGGTGTCATTTTACCTGTGAGCTTGCAAACCATTTCATAAATATTGATCAAAAAGAAATGGCAGAAATGTATCTGGGATGGGTGGTTGATATGGCTCATGAGTACCAGTTGCCTGAACATATATCAACTATAGAACGGTTTGAGTTGTGGCTGGAGGATTATACCAATGCCAAAATTCTCAGGGACAGCAAGATGAAAATGATAGAACATGTCCGTGCTCACCCCAAGTGGAAGGATGGACTTGCATATGTCACGACTCCTCTGATCTGGCCCCATGCCGAATATATCCGGGCCTATAAAAATTACATGAATAAGTACGACTGATTTTTTCTGGCAAATTGCTGCGAAGCCGTCATTTTAGGCCCGCAGCAATTGCACGCACAGGAAGCACTTCCCAATTATACGATTTTATTTTTCCGGGAAGAATTCAATAGCCTGGGCAAGTTCCCTGTGATTTTTGGCATAATCCCTGATATCGATTCCCTGCAGGTAGGCATCACATGCCTGTACCAGTGCTTTGGCTCCTGATCGTGTTCCTTCCGGATGTGCATGTACTCCTGATCCCATGGTCGTGATGAAATCAACGTTACCCATTACATCGATGAAAGGCTTCAGCCTGACGGGGTTCAATCCTCCGGAAACAATTGGACAACATTTTTTCATGCCTCTCCAGCTGTCTTTTTCCAGGATGACATGATGGGCTATGTCTTCATTCACAAGCTATATAGCATCCTTATCCGTTTCCATGATCTTGGCCCAGCTCTGTTCGAAGAAATGGCCATGTGAACTCAGGTACTGAATACCGTGGGCTGCAACTACATCTTCCTCTGGAGTTCCTTTCATTTTTCCGACTCCTGCAGTACCCGTGTGGATGCCGGAGGCGCCTGCCAGACGTGCGAATTTAGACAGTACCAGCACGGAAAAACCTATGGGATTCTCTGGGCGTGTGAAGGCACCATGGGCAGCCCTGTGGAAATGCAGGAAAACATCGGGATACCGCCTTCTGATTGTCTGGATAGCCATCCATCCGGCGGTAATACCATCGATGAGGAAAGCATAACTTCCAGGCTCAAACCCTGCATTCCTGATCATTTCGCAGCGCTCGATCATGGTGTCAAAGTCCGGTGCCGAGACATTGAATGAATGGACTTTTTTCTTTCCCGTTTCCTCTACTGCCTTGTCCATGGCTTCTTTTACATGCTTTACCATCTTGTCGTAGGGACAGAAGTCCTGATTGGCCTGTGGTTCGTCATTCTTGACAAAATCCCCGCCGCCTGCCCAGAAGTCATAGCAGACTTCAGCATATTCGGCAGAGGTCAACCCCATCTTGGGTTTTACGATGGTACCGAGAATTGGCCTGTCGTAAACTCCGAGATAACTGCGCATGTCATCGACTGTGAAACCGGGGCCGTCATATTGTTCAAGCATTGAGGGAGGAAACCAGACATCCAGCAGTTTGAGGGCAGATATTTCTTTCATTCCCAGGACGTTTCCCACGATATAGGTCAGGATGTTCTGTACATTGCCTCCCCTGTCAAATAGTCTCCAGGGATAGGCTATCCACACAAGTTCTCTTTCCAGATCCATCTGATAGACCAGGGCATTCATGACCTTTGAGAACTTCGTCTCGGTATTTACCCTGAAATTCGTACCAGTTGATGATTCCGCTGCGATTTCAGCAGCTGCCTGTAGCATATTCATCTCCCCTCCGGGAACAAGCCTGAAAACAGTAAGCAGGTATTCACCGTTGGTCGGGTCGGGCAATTCGAGGTTCACATAACCTTGCTGTTTGGGATTCAATGACTGGACTAACTCTTCAATAGTTGAGCTCATGGTAAGAATAACAGTTTGTAATGTATTTTAGTTTTTGGAAGGAAACAAAATGCAGAATTTATTAACCCCAAAAACGTTTCGTTTTCGCATAGTTGCGTTCGGCTTCCATGATGTCTTTGTAGAAACCTTCCTCATCCACCTGCATCTTCTGGATAATACGGGTGGCGGTTTCAGGACCTACTCCACGGCTTGCCAGGGCCACAACCGCAGTCCTTCCCTGTGTCATTACGATGTTGGCATTACGAAATACTTTCTGGATGCGTTTTTGGTCCTCTTTTGAATCTATTCGATCTTTTTTCTTAACCAGTTTGATTTCCTCTTCCTCCCAGGGTTTCAGGGCAGCCACCATTTTAGATTCACATATAGGACACACAATGTTCTCAGGCACATTTTTCACTTTGCGACGGGATATCCATTTAGTACAGTGTACACAGAACAGGATTACCCTGTCATTTTCAATACGGTTTTTCAGTGCTGTTATGATCGAACCTTCAGCTCTTTCCGGTGCTATCAGGTCTTTTTTCGCATCGAATCCCGCTCCTCCCAGAGGAGATGGAGGGCCTGTTGCGATGTTGATTTCTCCCTGCTGCACCTTTTCCAGTATTTCCTTTGTGCGACTTACATCCAGCATATTGTGGAAAATTTCTCGTAATACCTCATCGTACATAGCCGAGTTTTCGTAAATGTCGATAAGTTTTTTCATGCTGATCTTGTCGTAGTCCACGTCTTTACTGATGGCACCGAATTTACGGGCTACCTGTACCATCTTCCATTTCAAAAGGGAGGTATTTTTCAGTGTCATCTCCAGAATGGGTTCCACATGTTCGGGAAGTGTATCGACTATCATGGAGCGTACCTGTTCGGCACGAAAACTTACCGGCAGGGCTAGTTTAATGCGATAGGGGTCTGTTTCCTGTCCCACACTGCTACCAAAACGGGCCGCAAGCAGGGCTGTCAGTACCTTGCCCAGGGTTTCGTTGGTATTGTGCCCGAAACATGCATTGATAACCATTCCATCCTCTTGCTTCTCGATAATGACCTGTCGGTCATGTGGCATCGGGCATTCCTGATCCACATGTTTTTTGATTAGCCGGAAAAACCCATCTGCTGAATATTTGTCCACAGGATAACGTTCCATCAATGTATTGATGATTTCCTCCTCTTGTGCACCTGTTGCAATAAGGTCTGCAGTTTCCCGGCGTAGTTTCCCGACTTCCTGTGCCACCTCGAAGGGAACGGGTATTTCTTCTCCGACCCAGCTGGGGATCTCCCCCATACTTCGCACCGGTTCAACCTTTATGCGCCCCCGTTCAGGATCGAGTTCCAGTACTCTCCACACCTCTCCCCGGGTTATGAAAATAGCCCCAGGATTGGCAAAGTTTACCACAAAGGCCTCATCCAGTGTCCCGACCGCCTTACCGGTGACGATATCATAAACCTCGAACTTTCTCTCATCCGGGATCATGGAAAGGTTCTGGTAGTAATACTGCCAGCTCCTTTTACGCCGACTGATGATACTGGAACCTTTATCCCGCCACACAAGCCTGTTATATGTTACCTGCTCCACGATCTTTTCCAGCGCCTGCAGGCTTAAATCTTTGAAAGGATAGGTTCGCCTGAGAATGGAAAGTATACGGGAAATCTCTATATCCCCGAAGTCCAGCACGATACCTGAAAGCTGATTGGCGATTACATCCAGGGCACCGCTCTGGGGAGAAATATCCTCCACCCGACCTTCCCTGGCAGCTCCAACGATGGCCATACTTTCGGCGATATCATCAAATTCCAGTGCAATGATCGTTCCTTCCGAAATTTCATGAATGCGATGTCCCGCCCTGCCAACCCTTTGCAGCAGCCGGGCAACCTGTCTGGGAGAGCCATACTGGATTACATGATCCACGCTACCGATATCGATTCCCAATTCCATCGAGGATGTACAGATCAGGCCTCTCAAATCCCCGTTCTTGAAGTTCTCTTCCGCTTCCAGACGGGCTTCATAGGACAGGGAGCCGTGGTGTACCCCGATGGGCAGGTCCAGCATCCTGAAACCCGATGCAAGCACTTCGGCACTTTGACGTGTGTTGACAAAAATCAGGGTGGATTTTTTCTGCATTACAATATCCTGAATGCAGCGCAGATGTGTGGCCAGTTCCGCAGAACATCCTATTTGGTGTGCGGTTTTGAGATCTTCATCCTCCATGTGAGGGGTTACCACGTTGAACTTGAGCAGGCTGAGCATCTCCACTTTTACTATCTGCATGTCCCTTTCTGCCCCTGCAAGGAAAGCTGCCACAACATCAGGATTGCCGACAGTTGCAGAAAGGCCTATTCTCTGGAATTCACCTGATAATTCTACCAGTCTTTCCAGCCCGATAGCCAGCTGTGCTCCTCTTTTGGATTCGGCAAGTTCATGGATCTCATCCACCACGATAAAACTCACATATTCCAGATTTTTGCGCAACCTTTTACCTGTAAACATTGCCTGCAGGGTTTCAGGAGTGGTAATCAATAAGTCCGGAGGGTTTTTTGATTGTTTCTGGCGCTCATACTGGCTGGTATCCCCATGTCGCACCATCACCTTGATATCGAGTTCCTGGCCCCACCATTGTATGCGGTGCAGCATATCCCGGTTCAGTGCCCTCAGGGGTGTTATGTAGAGAGCAGAAATGCCTTTTCTTTCCTCTGGGTTTTTGGAAAGGATGTGATCAAAAAGAGGCAGGATGGCAGACTCAGTCTTTCCCGAACCGGTGGGTGCAATAAGCAGGACGTTCTTGCCTTCCAGTATGGGTGGAATGGACTCTTGCTGGGGTTGGGTGGGTGTATGGAATTGCTGTTTTTCAAGGGCTTTTCTGATATGAGGATGCAACTGGCCAAATACCGTATCCATCATCGCCCTTGCCTCCTTTTACCTTTGCGTTTTTTCGTGATACTGAGTTTTTTTATATCCTTCAGTTTGCCCATATACATTCCATCAAGCAGGTAGATGTCCGCATTTGCTATATCAACGGAACCCGAAGAGAATGCAGGCCCGAGCAGGTCATCAAGAATCGCTTCGTTAAAAGCTACCCCTCCGCAGAGTTCATTGAAAGCAGGAATAACTACAACATCGGGTTGTGTGTCACTTTCCGGTATTTCAACACCGATCTTTTCAAAATGGTTTTTTAGTTTTCCATGATTCAATTTAGTTTTAACCCAGACCTGTTCGGATGTGGAATACCCCAGGCTGTCGGTGATTCGCAGGGTCGGATGATTGTGGGCTACAATTAAATGTTGTGCTGTGAGGAGTTTTGGATCGGGCCATGTATGGCCGTGGAAGTATCCAACCCCCTCTATTATGTCACCTCTGGAGGGGTGGAGGTGAATACGTTTGTTTTTTGGCAGCAGGAATTCAATTCCACCGTCATGATTGCCCGGGAAAATATCGATTTCTGCATGCAGGGCGAGTTTTTCGAGAAACATGGGTATTTCATCCCGCTCCTGCCATGAAATTTGTGGGACATTGTGTTTTATATCACCCAGCAGTACTATCCTGTCGGGTTTGGTCTGTTCGATATAACCCTCTATCTTTTTGAGTCGCCTTTCAAGACCACTGGGAACCAGGAAACCACTGTTGTAGAGGTCCCATTCGATACCTATATGGAGGTCTGAAAGTACAAGGATGCAGGATTGGCCCTTTACCAGCAGGGCAGGTTCATCCAATAACGGCTCGATATCGATTGTCATTTATTCTTTTCCCGGACGCTGGTTTTTTTCAAGTTCATCAAGTCTGTCCGATAGGTCCTGCAATTTACTGTCAATACCTTTGAGGTCTTCATGTACTTCTACCAGACGGTTATACATCGGACTGCGTGCATCCTTTACTGCCTGCTGTTGGGAGAATTTTTGTTTGCTGGGAAGGATATAAACATAGGCAAACCACATACCTGTGAATGCCACGAGGAATAGGGCTATTACAAATAATAAATAGTGAGGAAAGATAGTGCGTATGAAAGAATCCCCTTCGCTGTAATATTGCAACCTTGTGATCATCAGGAAGTTCATCAAGGAGAATAGGAACATTGTTTCTCCTACAAGTACAAGTAATCCGCCTAATTTTGTGGACATGCTTTTTTGTTGTGGTAATATTTTATCGAACATAATCCATTTCTCCCTTAGTAATAATGACACCTGTTATATGATTATTTTTTTCAGAAAGTGCAAATCTGGCTATTATCATTTTTCCCGATGGTATATTTGATTGTCGTGCATAATATTGTACCGGATTGATAGACCTTACCATTGATTCACTTATTATCTAAAGGCACCAATCTATGGCTATGAGGAAGAAAATGACCGCTATCAGGTAGTCAAATCCAGAATTGAGGAAGAACTTGGCCCGGCTCTTGAAACATATGCACTGGGCTGCATATGATGTTCTCTGGCTGGCTACATTCGTGGATCTCGATGCAGTGCCAGAGAATGATGAAAGTACAAAATTGGCAATGAATACCCTTTCTGATACTTACTTCGGTGTCACCGGCTGGACAAAGCTGGATGAAAATGGTGACAGGGTACACTGGGATTACGACATCTGGGCAATCAGTGAAAACAATGGAAATTACGATTTGTCGAAAACCTTATATTTTATTGTGGTTCACTAAGATGAATATCTTTCATGGGCCCGTAGTCTAGCCGGTTATGACGTCGCCTTCACACGGCGGAGATCCTGGATTCGAATTCCAGCGGGCCCATTGAATTCTCAATACTCCCTCTCCCCGAATATGGCCGAACCCACACGCACCATTGTAGCCCCTTCCTCGATGGCTACCATGTAGTCATTGGACATTCCCATTGACAATTCCTGAATTTCGATGTTGCCGCGGTTTTCCTGCTTTATTTCATCAAACAGGGCTTTCATCTTTTGGAAATAGGGACGGGTTTGTTCGGCAGGGACAAAAGGAGGGATGCACATCAGGCCTTCCACACGTATATTTTGAAGGGAGCAGATTTCTTTTATCACTTCTTTGATCCGATCCAGCCTGAAACCATGTTTCTGTGGCTCATTGCCTATGTTTACCTGAAGGAAGACCCTTTGTACTTTATCGATATCCCCGGCTCTGCTATCAATATTATTTATTACTTTCAGGGAGTCGACTGACTGGATAACATCAAAAAACTCAACAGCCTTTTTGACTTTATTTGTCTGCAGGTGACCTATCAAATGTGTCTCACAGGGCAGGATTTCCT
>Ga0247721_100092_pt1 | contig 42809 bp, 44 predicted proteins | sample MSEWel2017_08_16_FD_189089 | JGI IMG/M metagenome (GOLD analysis project Ga0247721, IMG submission 189089) | Subsurface sediment microbial communities from gas well in West Virginia, United States - MSEEL Well Study Marcellus 3H_2017_08_16 | ecosystem: Environmental > Terrestrial > Deep...
TGAGATGTTTTATAATAGCAAAAGATTACATTCGTATTTGGGATATATTAGCCCAAGGCAGTTTGAAGAAAATAACAGAATGAAAAAAGTTGCTTAAAAAATTGTACATTTTTACTTGACCACGTCAAAGCAAGGATAATGCTGAGGGTCACATCTAAGGCTGAAGAACACCAGAAGTCAATTTATAATGCCCTGGGGTATTCATACAAAATTTTACGTAATAAAAAAGTCTGTAGTGAATAATTTCAAACCCACTTCTATACATACCAATACTTTACGCATTTTTTTGGCAAACTTGGGCTAAGTCATATTTAGTTTTCAAGGGATCAATATAAAGTGGTACTTTTTGGGTTTATTTATGATAACTATATAGCTAATTTCAATATTATTTGCAACAATATTATTTAATTTTATAACTTTTTTTTAATATTAAGCAATACTAGATGATTTTTCAGAAACTATTCATACTCAAGAAATCTGTACCTCACAGCTTCGAGAACGTGTGCCGGTTTTAATTCATCTGAGCCCTCCAGATCGGCAATCGTCCGGGAAACCTTCAGAAGCTTGGAATAGGCTCTGGCGGAAAGACCATATTTATTGTTGATATTCTCAAGAATTTTCAGTCCGTCCTCATTAAGATTACAGTATTTACGCAACATACGTTCACTCATTTGTGAATTGTAGTTTATATCCTCGGCCTGAAATCTTTTTTTCTGGATATCTATAGCCTTCTCAACACGCCGCCTGATTGATTCGGAACTCTCTCCAGGCTTCATGTCGGATAAATCCTTGAAATCTATCGAATTGACCGAAACCTGCAGATCTATTCTGTCCATAAGCGGACCGGAGAGTCTGCTCCGGTAACGCTGAATCTGATGAGGGGTGCAGGTACACGGCTTTACTTTATCACCAAGATTGCCGCAGGGGCATGGATTGCATGCGCCCACAAGCATAAAGTTTGCCGGATAAACCACCGACCGGTTAGCTCTTGACACCGTAACATACCCATCTTCCATAGGCTGTCTGAGCACTTCCAGGACACTCCGCTTAAACTCCAGTATCTCATCAAGAAACAAAATTCCATTATTTGCAACACTTACTGCTCCCGGCCTGACCTCTCTTGTGCCTCCTATTACAGAAACATCACTGGATGTATGGTGAGGGGAAACAAAAGGTCTGTCCACCACAAGATTTCCTTTTCCCTTGATCAAACCGGCAACCGAGTGGATTTTTGTCGTCTGAATCGCCTCGTTAATGGTCATTGCAGGCAGAATAGAAGGAATTCTTTTTGCAATCATTGTCTTACCGCTTCCGGGAGAACCGATAAAAAGAAGATTATGCATACCCGCCGCAGCGATTTCAGCCGCTCTTTTTGCAAAGAACTGCCCCTTAACATCTGCAAAATCCAGGCTGAATTTCCTGGCATCAGCAAAATAATCTTCTATATTAGTTTCAAAAGGTTTTTTTTCCAAATCCCCTTGCAGGAATCTCAGTACATCTGAAAAAGTGCTGAATCCGAATACTTCCATTCCGCTTACCACACTGGCTTCCTCTGCATTTTCCTCCGGCAGAATCACCCTTTTAAAACCGACACCGGAAGCATCTATGACCATAGGCAGTACCCCGTTAATACCTCTAAGCTTGGCATCCAGGGATAATTCTCCGATAAAAATGGTATCTTCAAGTTTTGCATCGAATATTCCGAATGCTTTGAGTAAGCCAATGGCCATAGGCAGATCAAAATGAGTCCCCTCTTTTTTAAAATCGGCAGGTGCCAGGTTAACCGTAATGGCATTGGAAAAAATATTAAAACCGAGATTTTTAAGGGAAGACTTCACCCTCTCTCTGCTCTCGCGCACAGCCCCTTCGGCCAATCCCACCACCGTAAAAGAGGGCATACCCATACTTTTTATATCAACTTCCACATCAACGCATACGGATTCTATTCCCACAAGGTGAGAACTGTTAATTTTTGTAAACATAACTTTACCTAATAATTTAAGTCTCGCACTTGCACTTTTTACACGTCATTACGAGGATCCGCCCCCGGGCGGAGACGAAGTAATCTCTCACTCAGATACGAGATTGCTTCGCTGCGCTCGCAATGACGGAAAAACGACCCCATTACGAGGAGTCCGCTCAAAAGCGGAAGACGCGGTAATCTCATGTTCAATATACGAAATTGCTTCGTCGTTGGCACTCCTCGCAATGACGGCTCATTGGCGTCATTATGAGAGACGAAGTCCCAAAGTAATCTCATGTCTCTTACGAGAAATTGCTTCCCGTACACCGATGCCTTCTGCTAGCACCAGTCCTTTAGACTGGTAAATATGTTTAACATTATATATATTCGCACCAGGCGAATGTTAGACATAGCGAAGTGCGAAACCTGAGTTAATTTATTAAAGATTATCGTTCAAATAATATAGTTTATAACCTTTGTCTGCCGTAAAGAGGTTTTTTATTTCCGTCATTCCGTTTAAGAGATTATCCAGTACGTTTTCTTTTTCTTTGTAATAATACAAATCTATATCTTTCATCCCTATCTGCTTCTTCAAACTTTCCACGGTATCGTAAAAGCCGCCGATTTCATCCACCAAATCTATCTCCAGAGCTTTTTTACCCGTTATCACTCTGCCGTCGGCATATTCTCTCAGCGTCTCTTCCTTGATTTTCCTGGCTTTTAAAATATCGTGGATAAAACTTTCATACACCTGATCGATGGTATCCTGCAAAATTTTTCGTTCAGCATCCGTCAGGCTCCTGTTGGAAGCTCCGATATCCTTGAATTTACCGCTCTTTATCGTTTCTATTTGCACACCTATTTTTTCATAAAGTCCGCTTAAGTTGGTAAACTTCATTATTACACCGATACTTCCCGTCAAAGTGCCTTCAAGAGCAAATATCTTATCCGAAGCAGCCGCAACATAGTAACCGCCTGAGGCAGCAAGCGTACTCATACTTACATAAACAGGCTTGTCAAATTTTCTTAATATACGGTAAATTTCCTGGCTCGGCGCAACGGCACCGCCCGGTGAGTTGATTCTGATCACAAAGCCCTTCACATTGGGGTTGTCACGGAATTTTTTATAAGCGTTTAAAAATTTACCGGAGTCAAGAATAATACCTTCAAGTTTGATTACGACAATTTTGGGCTTTGTCAGATTTTTGGAATCTATACCCGTATAACTTACAATAGCGTTAATAAAGAAAATAATTACCAAAAAGGCCAACACAACACTAAATACTTTTGAAAGTAACCTCTTTTTTGACACATGATCCCCTTTTTAATTCAAAGTAACAAACAAGTATACTATATATACAGCTAAAATGTAAACAGAATAAACAGATAAGTGACCCACACGAAATTTTGAAAATTTATCCTGTTTAATCCCCAGTAAAGCTATTAATGCCATTATACAGGCAATTAAACCGGTAAACAAATGTGCGGGCTCAACAAATTGGAACACACTCCCCTTGAAGTAGAAAATGTCAACAACGGGAATAATAAACATATTAAAAACATTGGATCCGAACAGATTGCCGATTGCCATATTTGTAGCGCCTACTTTTACCGCACCGTAACAGGAAGCCAGTTCAGGCAGGCTTGTCACAAGTGCAAGAAGGAGAGCACCCACCACAGACTGTCCGAGACCTGTTATGATTGCAACCTGATCTGCACTTTTACTCAGGAGAAGGCCGGCAAAAACGATTATAGTGGCATTGAGCAAAAACATATACAACGCTTTATTAAGAGAAATATCCGAAACACTCCCCTCTTCGGGCAGCAGCTCTATTGCCGAAGATTTATAGGCATTGTAAAGAGAAATAAAGAAAACGAATATTGTCAGAATACTTAATAAACTCACCCAGCCGATAACCGGAAAACCTATAACAAATCCTGTAAACGTAACGACCATAATAAGCAGACCATAAACCCCTGATATGGTATTGGACATACTTACATCTTTGAAGAATGATCCTCTTCTGAAAACCAGGTCCAAAATAAAAATTACAAAAATATTAAAAACGTTGGAGCCGTAGACATTGCCGAATGCCAGATCGGGTGCATCCACAATCGTTACAGCACCAATAGAAGAAATGAGTTCGGGCAGACTGGTGAAAAGGGCAAGCATTGTAATCCCCACAAAACTGTGCCCCAGCTTGGTTTTTAATGCAATGACATCGCCATATTCCGACAGTTTTATCCCGGAAATAATTACTAAAACTGCCGAGATGAAAAACAGCAGAAAATAAATCATTTGCTAAATCAGCTATCTATATCTTTTATCTGGTCTTTAATGAGATTGCCGAGATTAAACGATGAATCCTCCGCGTCAAACTGCTTTATATATTCTTTTACTTCTCTCTTTTCGGAATCCATTTTGTACTTTTTCACTGACAGCAGAACATTTCTCTTTCTTTTGTCAACTCTAAGTACAACCGCTTTGATTGTTTCTCCTGCTTTAAATTTATCCTCAGGATTGACTTTCTCCACATCCAGCTCTTTTACAGGAATGAAACCTTTCAGTTCTCTGGGCAGCTTAACCTCAACCCCGTCTTTATTAACTTCAGAAATTTCTGCTTCAATTACCTTGCCGGATGGCAAAATTTTATCGGCCTCTCTCCAGGGATCCTTCTCCAGCTGTTTGACTCCGAGACTGATTCTTTCTCGTTTCGGATCCAGCTTAAGTATCTTGGCTTCTATTTCATCGTCCACGCTGTACAGGCTGTTCAAATCCTCAATGTCCTTTGTCCACGAAATGTCGTTCTTTCTCACAAGTCCATCTATCATGGCACCGAAATCCACAAAAACACCGAAATCGGTGACATTAACCACTTTCCCTTTTACTACGGAGCCTTCGGGATGTTTACTTTTAAGTGTGTCCCAGGGGTTATCCATGAGAAGTTTCAGGGATGTTATTATCTTTTTATGTTCATCATCATATCCAAGCACTTTACCTTCGACTCTGTCGCCGCTGTTCAGCTGAACCTTTTCAGATTTGACCCAGGAAAGCTCCTCATCAGGAATAATGGCATCAACTCCGGGCTCCACTTCAATAACATAACCTTTGCGCTTTTTGGTCACCACGTTTCCGGAGACAACACTCTCTTCCGGATATTTTTCCCTGACACTGGTCCACGGATCGTCTGTAAGCTGCTTTATACCAACTTCAATCTTTTTGTTTTCATTATCTACATTCAATACTTGAACTTCCACAGGGTCATCCACTTCCAGAAGTTTGCCGGGATGTTTTACCACTCCCCAGCTTATATTATTCTTATGAAGGAAGCCGTCCACCGGTCCCAGGTTAACAAAAGCTCCGTAATTTTTGATGGTTTTAACAGTACCTTTCAGTTTATCCCCTTCCTGCACATCCTTAAAAAATTTCTCCTTTTCCTCCTGATGGGATTCAATGAGGTACAACTTTCTGGACGCAAGGGCGGTTTTATTACGTCTGTCGATTTTCAATATTTTGCAGTTAAACACTTTACCAAGATAAAAATCGGATTTTTTCACTCTGTTTCTTGTATCTATATGATTATTCAAAATAAAAACATTGACTTCACCGAATTTTCCCTGAAAACCTTTGTCGTTATAATTAACAATTTTAACAGCAACAGGCTTTTCTTTTTCGTAAGATGTAAGAAGGTTCTGCCAGTCCTCCTGGAATTGCAGCATCTTTTTTGACAATCTAATATGACCGCCGCCGCCTGATTCCGCCACAATAATAGCTTCCACTTCATCTCCGACATTTATATTTGTTTCACCGTCCTGGCTGAATTCAGACAAATCGATGATCCCTTCGGTTTTGAAACCGATATTAACCAGGACATCATTGCCGTTTATCTGAACAATATTCCCTCTTACAATGTTCCCTCTGACCGGGGTGGTAAAAGACTCTTCGAGCATAGACTCGAAATTGCTCATGTCCATTTCGGAATTTTCGGTGTTTTCATTGTTTTCGTTGTTAAGATTGTTCTCCTGCATCATTAACCTCATTTATATATTCTAAGACCTCTTCTATCAAAAAATCAGGGGTACTGGCTCCGGCTGTTATACCTATATTTTCAATATTGTCAAACATATCTTTTGTCAATTCACTTGCCGTTTCAATGTGATATGTGTTTGTACAGAGTTCCCGGCAAATTTTGAATAAGCGAGTTGTGTTCCCACTGTTTTTGCCACCGATAACTAACATTAAGTCAACAGACTTTGCAAGCTTTTTTGCAGCATGCTGTCTGAGATTTGTGGCATTACAAATGGTATTCACCACTTTAAGCTCTTTCGCACGGTGCTCCAAAGCCCTTCTCACGCGGTTAAAAACCTCTCTGTTCTGAGTAGTCTGAGCAATGAGTCCAACTTTTGAATCAAGATCAATATCTTCTATATCCTTCTCATCGGAAATAACATGATACTTTCCTTTTATATAACTGACAATACCTTTTACTTCCGGATGATCTGCCTCTCCCAGTACTACTACGTCATAACCGTCTCCGGAAAGTTTTGCCGCCTCTGCATGAGCTTTGTTAACAAAAGGGCATGTCGCATCAATTATATCTACATTATTTTTTTTCAGTTTTTCATATGTGCTTTTTGTAATCCCGTGAGATCTGAGAACCACAGAATGTGAGCTGTCCAGCTTCTCCGCATCACTTTCAACCAGGACACCGTTGTCCTCAAACTGTTTGACAACCTGCGGATTGTGGATAATAGGCCCCAATGTCCTGACATTATCTTTTATATTCGACTGCTCTTTGACAATATTTATAGCCCTTTCCACACCGAAACAAAAACCGGCATAATCGGCCAGATATATTTTCATTGAATGTTCTCACCGGCCGCTCTTTTTTCCTTTACAGTCTGCATTATTTCCTGCACCACTTCCTCCACGATCAAACCGGTGGTATCTATTTCAACTGCATCCTCAGCTTTAAGCAGGGGAGCAGTTTTTCTTTTGGTGTCAGTTTCATCCCTTCTCTTAAGATCATCTTTTACTTCATTAAAGCTTATATCCGGGTATTTTTCCTTAAGCTCCGTATAGCGTCTGTGAGCCCGCTCCTCCTCCGATGCGTTAAGAAAAATCTTTACCTCTGCATCGGGAATAACGACGGTACCGATATCTCTGCCGTCCATGAGAACATTCTTTCTGGAGGCAAGTTTTTTCTGCTTTTTTGTCAGAATCTCTCTTATCCTTTTGTCTGCGGCCACTTCGCTGACTTTTGCGGATACCTCAGGCGTTCTTACAGCTTCAGTTACATCGTATTCAGAACCCTGAAGGAGCAGGATTACTCTCTGTGTGTCATCATTATGTAAAAAGTCAATCTCCATATCTCTGATAATTTCTTTCAGTGCATCCCCTTGCAAATCGAATTTCAGAGACACATAAGCACAGGCTCTGTACATTGCTCCTGTGTCTATGTAGACCAGGCCGAGTTTTTTAGCCAGTATTTTTGAGATTGTACTTTTACCGCTGCCGCCAGGACCGTCAATGGCTATTCTTAACAAGAATTAACCTCTAATTTTTCAATATTCCGGAGAAATTCAGGAAAGGATACATCAACGCAAGCTATATCGTCAATAGGAAGATTACCGAAACGCTTGGAAAGAAGGATGTTAACCATTGCTATTCTGTGGTCATCGAAAGATTTAAGCTCCGCTTTCATGTTTACTGATATTAAAGGATAAATTTTTAAGCCGTCATCATACTCTTCCACCTCAGCACCGAGGGACCTGAGATTATATACCAACGCGCTGATCCTGTCGGATTCTTTAACCCTTAACTCACCGGCATCTCTTATCTCCACCGGTTTTTCCGCAAACAGTCCCAATGCAGCAATAGCCGGAATTTCATCTATAATATTTGCTATAATATCCCCTGAAATTTTACCGCCTTGCACATTTTGGGATTTTATACTTATATCACCAAAAGGCTCGCCTGTATCGCTGGTTTTTAAATCCACGGTAAATTTCACACCGAAACTTCTCAGTACATCCAGCAGGCCTATGCGTGTTGTATTCAAACCAACATTTTTTATAACAATTTCACTGTTTTCAAATATCAGCGCAGCCACAAGAAAGAAAGCGGAAGAGGAAAAATCTCCGGGTACACGTACTTCGGAGGGCGAAAGTTTTTTCCCGCCGTTTACCGTTATAATATTATTATCTACGGTCAAATCGCAGCCGAATTGGCGCAGCATGATCTCAGAGTGATTACGTGTGGGAGTTGTTTCTGTATATAAACTTTTTCCATCAATCTGAGCAGCGGCAAGCAGAACTGCACTCTTTACCTGAGCACTTTTAACGGCTGCTTTTATATCAGCCGAAAACATTCTTGCCTGAGTAACGGCTAAGGGCAGCAGGCTGTTATCCTGTCTGCCGTAAATTTTCGCACCCATACGGCTTAAGGGGGCAATAACCCTACCCATAGGCCGTTTTTTGAGTGAATCATCCCCGGTTAAAATAAATAACTTGCTCTGAGGAGCAAGTACCCCTGTAATCAGTCGAGCTGTCGTTCCTGAATTACCACAGTCTATAATACCGGTAGGTTCATTGAAACAACGGAATCCGGGTGATTTTATTTTAAAACCGTTTTCATTTTTTGTCACTTCCCCGCCCAGCATTTCCACTGCCGAAAGTGTACTCAGTGTATCTCTGGATAACAGCGGATTTATAACATAACTAACACCTTCAGCCATCAGGGATAAAAGAAATGCCCTGTGTGTTACGGATTTATCAGGGGGAACGGTTATTTCTCCTCTCAGCGAGTCAATCTTTTTAAATGTTTTCATATAAACACTGCCTTGCCGAGCTTACATAACGGATTTTCTTCATCAAAATCGATTTTTCTTTTTTATTTATCTGCCGCTTCCAATCATTCAGGACAGATATGTATTCATCGATAACATCATTTATATGTTCGCTGTTATCAACAAAAATATCGCTCCACATTACGGGGTCACTGGCGGCAATCCGTGTAAAATCCTTAAACCCGCCGCCCGTATATTCAAGGAGATTTTTATCTTTCTTCAGAATAAGTTCCATAAGAGCAAAAGAGATGAGATGAGGAAAATGGCTGACTACACCGAATATCTCGTCATGATATTCTGCATTCATCACTTTTACGTTCATTCCGATCTTCTCATGCAATTTTTTCAGAACACTCATATTTGCCTCATCACCATCTGTTAAAATATGGAGTGCACCTTTCAAAAGTTCAGCTTCAGAATTAGCAAATCCGGAAACCTCTTTTCCAGCAATCGGGTGACCGCCGCAGAAATTGAGGCCAAGTTTTCGTGCTTCAGAACAGACAGTCATTTTTGTACTGCAGGCATCGGTTATTAACGTTTTTATATTTTTACGCCCGAGTTCGTGTAAAATCTCTATTCCAGCTTTAACCGGTACGGCAATATAAATCAGGTCGGGCTCAAACCCCAGAAATTCATCCATATCATCGGTAAGCCCTTCAAATCTGCCGAAATCAACTGCCGAAGAGATTGATTCAATGGATTTATCATAACCGTAAATTTTAAAACCAGCCTCGTCAAAAGCTTTTGACAGAGAGCCGCCTATCAGACCGAGACCGATTATTCCGATTTTTTCAGGCATTATTCTTCCAAATGCCTCTCTAAGGTGGCCGAAATTATTTTAATTCTTTTCATAAGTGTTGCAAATTCATCCGGAGTAATAGACTGATCGCCGTCACTCATTGCTTCAGCCGGATTAGGGTGTACCTCGATAATAAGACCGTCGGCTCCTGCCGCAATCGCAGCCTGTGCCATAGGCAGGATACAGTCTCTTCTCCCCGTCCCGTGGCTGGGATCGACAATTATTGGCAAATGAGTCGCATTTTTTATTACCGGAATTGCAGAAAGGTCAAGAGTATTTCTCGTTTCCGTTTCAAACGTCCTGATACCACGCTCACACAGAATTATATCCAGATTGCCTTCAGAGGCAATATATTCGGCAGCCATGAGAAATTCTTTTATTGTAGCCGACATCCCTCTTTTAAGAAGCACCGGATGACCTGATTTACCGACTTCCTTCAAAAGTCTGAAGTTCTGCATATTTCTCGCACCAATCTGAATAATATCCGCATAGTTACAGATCAAATCTATATCTCTGGGATCCATCAGCTCTGTAACAACAAGCATACCTTTTGAATCGGCAGCTTCTCTCAGATATTTCAGTCCTTCCTCACCAAGCCCCTGAAAAGAGTAAGGGGAAGTTCTAGGTTTAAAAGCCCCGCCTCTGAGTACTCTTGCTCCGGCATCATAAATTTTATCCACTATTTCAAACAGCATCTCCCTGTTTTCAACAGAACACGGACCGGCCATAACTGTGGTATGTTTGCCGCCTATCTTTATGCCGTTAATCGATATCTCGGAGTTGGTTTTCTTAAAATCTTTGCTCACAAGTTTATACGGCTTTAAAATAGGTACGACCTTCTCCACACCGGGAAGCGATGACAGCGGTCTGTCTCTCAACTGTCTTTCATCACCTATTGCTCCTATAATCGTTCTCTCTTCACCTTTGGAAACATGTGTCTGAAAACCCAGAGATTTGAGTCTGTCTACAACAAAATCCCTGTTTTCTGCGGTGGCTTCAGGTTTTAAAACAATAATCATAATTATCCCTCCAGGACCTTACTCAGTTTATCTATAAAAATTCTGTTCTGTTCAGGTGTTCCTATGGTAACCCGGACATATTCCTTTAAAGCCTGCCCGAGAAAACGTACTATAACACCTTCGGTAAGCAGCTTATTAAAAACCTTTTCACCATCCCCCACATTAAGCAGGATAAAATTGGACTGTGTTTCAACATATTTCAGGCCGAGGTGCTCAAACTCTTTATAAAGGTATTTTTTGCCCTCACAGTTATTTTTTAAAGAACCTCTAAGGAAATCTTTATCATCCAGTGCCGCTTCTGCTGCCACCTGGGCAACCATATTGACGTTGAATGGCTGTCTCACTCTGTTGAGCATATCTATACATTTTTCGTGACCGATTGCATAGCCTATTCTGAATCCCGCCAGCCCGTAAGCTTTGGAAAATGTACGCATCGAAATCAGATTAGGATATTTTTCAAGCAGCTTGAATGTATCGGGAAAATCCGGTGCATCAACGTATTCCACGTAAGCCTCGTCAAGAGCTATGAGAGTATTTTCATCCACATATTCCAAAAAATCCTCCAGCTGTTCGGCTGATATATAAGTACCTGTGGGGTTGTTCGGATTGGCCAGAAAAACGATTCGTACAGTTTCATCCATAGTTTCCTTGATTTTATCAAAATCCACATAAAAATCGTCTTTTACCGGCACCCACTTGCATTCAATGCCGGCAGCTTTGGCTATAATACCGTACACTGAGAAGCTGGGGAAATAGGACAAAATAGACTCGCCCTCTTTGGTAAAAGTTCTGATAAGCAGTTCTATAATTTCATTGGAGCCTGTGCCGAAAATAAGCCGCTCCGGCGAAACATTAAGCATTCCCGCCAGTTTTTCCTTAAGATAAAAGGCATCGCCGAGAGGATAAAAATTCATTTCATCAAGGTGCTCTTTCACAGCTTGTTTAGCCAGCTCGGGCACTCCCATCATATTTTCATTTGATGCAAGCTTAATGGCTTCTGAAATGCCAAGCTCCCGTTCAAGCTCTTTAAGCGGCTTGCCCGGTTTATAAGGAATCAGGCTTGATATGCTTTCACCTGCCAATTTTTCAAAATCCGTCATTTTTCCCCCTTCGGATAAGATCCTAAAATTTTAAAGAAAGATACATTCCAGGCAAAACTGTCAATCGCCTTTTTTATCATCGGATCACTTATGTGTCCATCTATATCCACATAAAAAACATATTCCCACGTTTTGAGTTTTGAAGGTCTGGATTCGATTTTTGTCATATTGATATCAGAACCGGCAAAAGCTTTCAGAGCTGAATAAAGAGAACCCGCTTCATGTGTTACGGAGAAAACAAGTGACGTTTTGTCGTTACCCGTATTTTCAGGCTTCACATCACCGATAATCAGAAAACGTGTAAAATTATTGACAAAATCCTCTATTCCTCTATGAACAACCTTTAATGAATATACAATTTCCGCCATTTCAGAACCGATTGCAGCTGAGGAAGAATCTTTTGAAGCCATCTCCGCCGCCTTTGCAGTAGATTCCACCTCAAAAACCTGTATACCGGGGACATTGTTGTTAAGCCAGTTTCTGCATTGCGCAATAGCGTGGGGGTGTGAATAAATACGCTTAATATCTTCGCAAACGCCGGATTTATTCATAAGGTTGTGATTAACCTCTATAAAGATTTCTCCACATATATTTAAATCTGAATCCATGAACATATCAAGGGTATGATTCACGACACCTTCCAGCGAATTTTCAATGGGTATCACCCCGTAGTCCGCTCTTCTTTTTTCCACATCCTCAAAAACCTCGGGGATACTTCTTGCCGAAATCATTTTGGAAGAAAGTCCGAAATGTTTAATACCAGCCAGATGCGTAAATGTGCCTTCAGGACCAAGATAGGAAATTTTCTGAACCTCTTCTAAAGAAAGTGAAGCCGATATTATCTCCCTGAATACACTTCTCAAAGCATTTGCTGGAAACGGCCCCGGATTGTTTTTCACAAGCCTGTCATATATCGCCTTTTCACGGGAAGGTACGTAAAGCGGTCTGTTGGACTTCTGCTTTATCTTACCCACTTCTATTACATATTCCGCTCGTTTATTCAACAAACGAAGTATTTCATCATCAGTGGCATCAATATTGTGTCTGAGTTCATCTAACCTTTTCATAGGTGCACCTAATACCAGAAAGTTAAAAAATATTCAACTTTTTTATTTGAAAGCATTTTCACTTAATTTTACACGGAAATATTGCCATAAACATTTTAACGTCGCTAAATTTATCAGATTGAAACCGTTATATAAATACTTTTTTTTACAGGCGATTTATGCTATTTTCATAATATGAGCAGGTTTGGAAAAATTACAATTATTATCTCTCTCGTTGCACTTGTTTTTTTATCGTTAATATATTTTTATATGAGCGGACTGGAAAAGGTTTACTTTATCGACGATAATACTTTTAATCCGGCTCCAAAGTCCCTTTTTATAAATCCCGTAAGCAGCGAAAAGAATCGGATTATCAAAGCACTCAACATCCTGAAGTCGCCGCAGCCTCCAGAAGGCTATTCTTCGGAAGTTCCGTCATCTATAATATTCAATTCTGTACATTTTGATAACAATATTTGCTATATTGATATCTCCTTTGAAAAAAATTCAGGGGTAAGCAGCAGTTATCACGAAGACAGAATGCTTCTAAGCATCTTTAAAACGATAAAACATTTCAGACCTGAAACCGAAAAATTTAAACTTAATATCACAGGAGGCACAAGCAGCTTTAAACATATAAGTACCAAATATTATATGACAATAAAAGATAACAATATCTCAATCACAAACAGATAAGCGGAACCCTCTTTTGGATTCCGCATCGTTAAAAAATTTAGGAATGCAGCTTTTTCGTAATACCCGCCACATGTTTACCCTGAAAACGGGCTATGGTAAGCTCATTTTCAGTAGGCTGCCTTGAACCGTCAGTATTTGCAAGGGTGGTAGCCCCGTAGGGTGCACCGCCTGTGATTTCGTTCATATTCATCAGCTCACCGCAGGTATAAGGGACACCAGTCACAATCATGCCATGGTGAAAAAGAACAGTATGAAAGCTGGTTAACGTTGTCTCCTGACCTCCGTGCTGAGTTGCGGTTGATGCAAAGACACTTCCGACCTTTCCAACAAGGACCCCATTAATCCAAAGGCCGCCAGTCTGGTCGAGAAGATTTTTCATCTGAGAAGCCATATTTCCATACCTGGTGGGCGTACCGAAAATTATACCATCGGCTTCGGCAAGCATATCCGGTTTGATAACGGGGACATGAGCAAAAGCTTTCTTAGCCTCTTCTGCGCCCGCTCCTTTAATCTGCTCTTCATTCATCAGTTCGGGAACCTGGAAAAGCTTCACATCGACATTTTCCACTTCTTCTACACCTTTTGCCACCTCTTCCGCCATCCTGTAAACATGGCCGTACAAGCTATAAAAAACAACATAAACAGTAGTCATATGAACCTCCATCCAAATATTAGATATATCTAAACTAATACTTTATCCTATTAAAGCAATAGGTTTTAGATTTGAACCATTCTAAAAAAGAGTGTTGATTGTATACAATATGTATGATATTATTTAATATAAATAAATTACAGGAGGAAATAATGGCTAAGAATCTTAAAGGTACAAAAACTCTGGAAAACTTGATGAAAGCCTTCGCGGGGGAATCCCAGGCAAGAAACCGTTACACCTACTTTGCCGGTATTGCAAAGAAGGAAGGTTACAGACAGATTGAGGCAATCTTTCTGGAAACAGCGGAAAATGAAAAAGAACACGCGAAAAGATTTTATAAACACATTACTGACAATTTAGGTTTGGAAGAGCCTATACCTGTTGAAATTACGGCCGGCTATCCCGTTTTCTTGGGTAACACTTACCAAAACCTGAAAGCCGCTGCTGCCGGCGAAAATGAGGAACATTCGGATCTTTATCCGACTTTTGCAAAAGTGGCGGATGAAGAAGGTTTTCCTGCAATAGCACATCAGTTCAGAAAAATTGCTGAAGTGGAAGTGGCTCATGAAAAAAGATATCTGAAACTGGCTGAAAACGTGAACAACGGAAAAGTGTTCAAAAAAGAAAAGAAAACGTTATGGAAATGCAGAAACTGCGGCTATATTCATGAAGGGGACAAAGCACCTGAAACATGCCCTGCCTGCGCTCATCCCATTGAGCACTTTGAACTGCTGGCTGAAAACTACTAAAATAAAAAAGGCCCTCCGTTTGGAGGGCCTTTTTCTTCCTTGAAAAGCAGAACTTTGTAATTTCTTAAATATTGTAACTTTATATTGTTGAGCGGGGTTTAACTACCTTTACAACAAACCCCACTGCTGCACCTATCACGCTTTATTCATTTTACATCTTACGCTTCACGGCTTCTTTATAGCTTATAAATTTATTTTCACATCATACTTGCTTCTGAGCTCTTCCAATTTTGCATTTAACTTTTCTTTCGTTTTTTGATTCTTCAGCACTTCTTTAATGCTGCTCTTCACTTCATTAAAAGTTTTTTGTCTGGCTTCCTGCTTATCCGTTACTTTAAGAATATGATAGCCGAATTTCGTTTTAAAAGGCTCACTGATTTCACCGACTTTTGTATCAAAAGCCACCTTTTCAAACGCCGGGACAGTCTTTCCTTTCTGAATATATCCTAAACTGCCGCCTTTCTGAGCACTGCCGTCTTCCGAGTATCTTTTAGCCATTTCCTCGAAAGATTTGCCGTTTTTTATTTCTTCATAAACTTCGTTTATCTTTTTTTCAGGATTATCATACTTTGCTTTATCACCTGTTCTCAAAATGATATGTGAGACCTTAGCTTTTTCCGGCTGCTTAAACTTATCTTTATTGTTCTCATAATACTTTTTGGCTTCCTTGTCACTTACCTTTACACCGGATTCAATGTTTTTAACATAAGCATCCAGAAGGACATTTTTCCTTAGCTGCTCTTTCAGCTGAGCCGGATCCATCTGATTTTTCTTCAACGCATTTTCAAAATCTTTATCATTCTTAAAGCGGGATTTTACACGGTTATATTCTTCTTCAACTTTTTTCTCCAGATCTTCAGGTTTATTTTCCAGTGAAGCCTTCATCAACAATTCCCTGTTAACGAGATTCTCAACGATGGATTTTTTAACCTGCTGCATTTTAGGCGAATTCATATTCATTTGAGACGATTTCATCCCCTGTCTTGCCATAACACTTTGCAAAACATTGTTCACTTCGCTCATATAAATCTTCTTGCCTTCCACAACTGCCGCCACTTTTTCATCCTTTGCAAAAGCAGTTACTGCAAAAGTGGCTATAATCATAACAATCACCGATAATCTTAAAAATTTCATACTCACCTTCTCCTTTTATAATTTCAAACTATGATACACATATCACTGATGAGTTCAATAGAGAAACAAATTTTTCATATTTCTTTTATATTTTGCTGACATTTATTTGACATTTTTTTAACAATAATACTTTAAAAATATTAAGAGGTTCAATTTACTATTGTGCATTGTTAAACAGATACTTAGCTGATATAATATTATGCATAAGAATTCAGAGGTGTTTTATGAGAAAGATAGATATGGAATACTTGGAACTTAAAAAAATGCTGGCAAAAATGAGTCAGCTTTCCACTTCAATGATAGAGGACTCCATCTCATCCCTCGTTGAAAGAAACTCCGAGCTGGCTGAAGATATTATCAAAAGAGACGATGAAGTCGATGCTTACGATACGGAAATAGACGAGTTCTGTCTTAAAGCTCTGGCATTGTACGAGCCCAAAGCCGTCGATCTGCGCTTTATCACCACTGCTCTGAGAATAATTGTCGATCTGGAAAGGATAGGCGACCACTGTGTGGAAATTTCCAAGGAAGTCATTCGTCTTAATAAAATTCCGCCTGTAAAGCCATACATCGATCTTCCCAAAATGGCAGAATCTGCATCTTCGATGGTAAAAAATTCCGTCACAGCCTACTTTGAAAAGGATATCAGACTTGCCATTAACGTTATCAAAAAGGATGATTATATAGATGACCTCCACGGACAGATATTAAGGGAGCTGATAACATACATAGCCGAGGATCTCAGAAAAACAAAGGGAGCTATTTCTCTGATGTTCATTACCAGAAGTCTTGAAAGAATCGCCGATCACGCAACAAACATTGCTGAAATGGTTTATTTCATGGTCACCGGAAAAATCATAAAACATACAGTCTTTGACGATAAGGATATTGAAAAACTCATAGAGGAGGAAAATGAGTAATATACTGCTCGTAGAGGACGAACACTCACTACGGGAAATAATTACATTTAACCTTAAAAACGCGGGACACGAGGTTGTTGACACTGACAACGCCAACGATGCATTGATAATTATTGAAGATTTCATTCCAGAAGTAATCCTGCTGGATATAATGCTGCCCGGACTTAAAGGTAGTCAATTTCTCAATTTGATACGTTCCAATCCCAAATATCATGATATCCCGGTAATTATAATTTCTGCAAAAAGCAGTGAAGACGACATTGTGCGGCTGCTGGAGGCCGGCGCAGACGACTATCTGACGAAACCATTCAGTATAAAAGTACTGCTTGCCAAAATAAAGGTAATGATGAAGCGTTCACCTGTGACCACGGAAAAAAAACTTATTGAATATGATAATATTGTAGTCGACGAAAACAATTACAGGGTTTACTGCAATAATTCAGAAATCACACTTACACATAAGGAATTCGAACTGTTAACCCTTTTTTTAAAGCACCCCCGAAGGGTTTTTACAAGGAATCAGCTGCTCAGTACGGTCTGGGGTTACGAATCGGATGTTTTTACAAGAACAGTGGATTCTCATATTTCTTCACTGAGAAAGAAACTGGGAGAAAAGGGGAATATAATAAAATCTATTCCTAAAATAGGGTATAAGGTGGAATAGCAAATGAAAACATACATCAGATTCTTTCTGCTTATAAGCATACCGATATTTATTGCCGTGATAGTGGGATTCACGATAATCCAGAAAAATGTTATAAGTGAAACAAAGCAGCAGCTTGTCAGGGAAACAAAACAAAAGTGGCTTATAGTAAAAGATGATTTCGCCTCAGTTTCCGGGAAAAATTATCTTATCTACAGCAAATATGCGGAAATCAGTGATAAAACAAATCTGAGATTCACACTCATAGATAAAAACGGCAAAGTGATCTTAGATTCTACGGTAGCATATAAAAATATAGACCGGCTTGACAATCATGCAAACAGGCCGGAAATAAAAGAAGCTGTGGAAACAGGAAACGGCACTGTAATTCGTTACAGTAAAACGCTCAATAAGAAACTCTTTTATTATGCCGGGGCACTCCCCAACGGCAATATCTTACGGATTGCTTACCCTCTTTCTTATATTAATATGCTTGAAGAAAGCATTACTATGCAGATGACTGCCATTTTCGCTGCACTGCTGATAACGATTGTCATCATTGTGGCACTTCTGGCCCAAAAATTATCCCTCCCCATTCAGAAACTGAATTATATAGCTGAAAATGTCGAAAAAGGTAAAACAAACATCCATTTCCCGAAATTCAGAGATCCCCAGATGACCAAAATCGCCGCTCTTATATATAAAATTTTTCATGCAATGCTCAACCAACAAAACACACTCAAATCCGAACAGGAAAAACTGGAACATATTTTCTCCATCATGGACGAAGGAATACTTTTGACAGACACCAACAATAGAGTAATTCATATTAACGAAAGCTTTAAGACACTCTTCGATACAGAGATAAAGAAAGGGGACAATCTGTTGGAATCCCTGAATGATGCTGAATTAATAGACTTTTTCGATGAAATACTTCAAAACGATACCGTAAACAGAGCTCAGTATCCCTTCCGCGAGCGGATTTTTGAAATTTACATTAATACGATGAACAATCAAAAACTTACCATTTTGCACGATGTCACTGACCGTATCAAATATCAGCTTTTTAAAGCTGAACTTACAGGAAACATATCCCATGAGCTTAAAACCCCCATTTCAATGATTATGAATTATGCAGAAACACTTATGATTAATGATGACCTTGATGATAAAACCAGAAAAAAATTTCTCGAAACAATTTACTCTTCCACCAACAGACTGAATGAGCTGATCAACGACATCGTGGAGCTTCATAAGCTTGAGTCCCTGGGAGAAAACTTTCAAATTTCAGAACCGGTGGATTTATCCGAGCTTAAAGAAAATATGCAGATGCTTTATGCGAATGTTGGAGACAAGGACATATCTTTTCATTTTGATAATACAAAGGTGTACTTCTTCAATGAGCACCTGCAAAGTGTAATCACCAATCTTATTGACAACGCAATCAAATACAGTGACGGTAAAAGAATCGGCGTGAGTGCTCATAAACAGAACAGCCAATTGCATATAACGGTTGACGACGAGGGGCCGCAAATCGCTGAAGGAGATAAAAAAAGGATTTTCGAAAGATTTTACACCTGCTCCAAGTCCAGAAACAAAGAGAAATCAGGAACGGGGCTTGGGCTCTCGATAGTAAAACATATTGTTGAGCTGTACGAAGGTGTGATAAAACTGAAATCAAACGAATGGGGCGGAAATTCATTTCATATAGTAATGCAGGAAAAAAGCAAAGATAACTAAACATTCAAGTTTCGCACTTGCACCTTCTGCAAGTCTTTGCGAGGAGAGATAACGACGAAGCAATCTCTCTTTTTTTATTATTTTCAGATTGCCACAACCGAGCACTTAGATTCTTAAGTGCTCGGTTTCGCAAGAATGCCTACGGATAGCACCAGTCTTTTAGACTGGTAAATATGTTGCAAAACATCCAATTTATCTTCGCTATGCTCAAATGTTATAGGGTGACAGCAATGCAATGATTCAAAGCTCTCAACTTTGAATTATATGATTTTTATATTTCCACAAACAGGATTTATTAATTTGAGAAACAGTGTAGTAGTCTGTTGGTGTATTGGTTGAGTGGTATATTTGTGTATTAGTGTATTGGTTGAGTAGTTGGGTGGTTATTCAACATTGAACGTTGAACCCATTTTACATTTTACCCCTCACGTTTCACATCTCACGTCTTACGCTCAATTTACCAAAATAATCGTCAAGTATCTTTTTATGGTCAAAAGCTATATTTTCAGGGATATTACTTTTTTCAAAAAAGGCGGCTTCTTTCGCGTCATCGGCAGCCTCAGCCTGAGCATTTGCTTTTACATAATAAACGACACTGGCAGTATGTCCGCGGGGATCTCTGGAAGGATCGGAATAAACTCCAAGTAAATTAATCTTGTTTGTCGAAACTGAGATGCCGGTTTCCTCTAAAAGTTCTCTTACAGCAGCATTCTCCACTTTTTCCCCGTAATCCACGAATCCGCCCGGCAAAGCCCATCCGTACGGAGGATTTTTTCTTTCTATCAGCAGGATTTCTCCCCTGTCATTTTCAACTATCATATCCACCGTCAATTTTGGCGTATAAATAAACTTTTTCCCGTATTTGAATTTCAAAGATTTATAAATGGTTTCACAATACGGAGCTTCCTGTCCGTGTTCATTCAGTGTAGTAATTACAGGGAGAATTATTCCATCTATTTCAGGATTCTTTCCTTTCTCTATATCCTGAAACATACTGGTTTTAAAATTCTCCAGCCCTTTTACTCTATCCGGTACGCTTAAAGCATATTCCTCTGGCACATCAACGCCTCTGTAACGGGCAGCTCTTACCCCTTCCTCAACAATTTTATGCATCAAATCACTGATCTCTGCATCGTGGGAAAGTTTGCCGCAGGGACTTTCCAGAAGTGCTGAAAGGGGATTGAATGCGAGATTCCATAAAAGTTTTTTCCACTGTACCTGCAGTATGTCCTCTTCAACTTTATAATCAATCTCCGTTTCGGATAGCATCTTTTCAAAAGTATCAACATAGGATTTATCCGTTTTTTCCGCTGCTCCGAAACCGATAATACCCTCGGCGGAATGCTTCACAACGCCGGGAGCGGTAACACTTAATCCGACATAGATCCTTGATGGTATAATTTTTTCAGCTGGAAGAAACCGTGAGATTGTTTTTATATTATCCACACCGTTCTGCAGTGATACAACAAAGCCGTCCTTATCCAGGTGATTGCCGATATTTTCACAGGCATGGGCCGTATCTTCGGATTTAGTGGAAACGATGATAACATCATAAACACCTGTAAACTTACTGTCAGCTTTGACACGCAGGTCAAAATTTCCGTATTTATAGCTTTCAACTCTAAGACCTTTTGACTGCAGGGCTTTTAGATGTTCTCCCCGTGCGATGAGTGTTACATCGAAACCGCTTTTTAAAAGCATGCCGCCGTAAAAACTTCCGACAGCACCGGCTCCCAGCACAGCAATTTTTTTATCTGAATGAGATTTTGTCATTTTTAACAATCACCTTAATCTTTTTTCTCTTTGCATACTTTCCTTCAAGGAGTACTTCACTTAATTTGTCTTCGATATGTCTTTGAATAAGTCTTTTTATAGGACGTGCACCGAAGTGATAATCATATTCATTGGAAAGAATATACTCTTTAACGTCATCATTTATTACGATCTGCTTTCCTAATTTAGCGATTCGTGCGTTAACTTCCTCAACCTGTTGATCGATTATTTCGTAAAGAACGTCTTTTGAAAGTGGTTTAAAAACAATAAGTCCGTCCAGCCTGTTTATAAATTCAGGAGGAAATTGCTCTTTAAGTTCTCTGAGTGAATTATTCCTGAATGTTTTATAATCGATATCCTGTGAAGTACTGTTAGTAAATCCCAGACTCTTGTCAGTAAGTGTCGACTTGGTTCCGAGATTCGATGTCATTATAATAATCGTGTTTTTAAAATTTACCATATGACCGAGATTATCGTTGATAAAACCATCATCCAGAATTTGCAAAAGAATATTCAACACATCGGGGTGGGCTTTTTCAATCTCATCAAACAGCACTACAGAGTAAGGTTTACGTCTCACCGCTTCCGTCAGTTTTCCCCCTTCGTTGTAGCCGATATAACCGGGAGGCGCACCTATAAGGCGGGAGACATTGAATTTCTCCATAAATTCACTCATGTCTATTCTGATCATTGCATTGGAACTGCCGAAAAGTGATGCGGCTATCCGTTTTGCCAGCTCCGTTTTTCCAACACCGGTGGGGCCTAAAAATATAAAAGAACCGATCGGCTGCTCCGGATTATTTATCCCGGCGAAGCTTCTCTTTATCGACCTGGAAACGGTATCTACAGCTTCATCCTGGCCTATCAGATAGTTTTTCAGCTCTTTGTCTATGTTTGTCGCTTTGCGGGTATCTTCTTCGGTCAGTTTCTGAACGGGAATTCCCGTCATCATGGAGACCACTTCAGCCACATTATCTTCTGTAATACTCGGCCAGTTGTCATCCACCGTCTGTTCCCACTCTTCCACTTTCATCTGATATAGCTCGCCGTAACGTTCGATTTCAGATGAATACTTTTCTATCTGGTTGAAATTGTCCGAATCAATATATTTTTTCCTATCCTGTTTTAACGAATCAATCTGACTTTTCAGCTCCTGCAAATCCTCAGGCATTAAACTGTGCCTGAGTTTCACCTTTGAAGCCGTTTCATCTATCACATCAATACTTTTATCCGGCTGAAATTTATCAGTAACATATCTGTCAGTCAGATAAACCGTTTCGCTTAGGACATCGTCCGGTATAAAAACCTTATGGAAATCTTCGTACTGACGCTTCAGACCTTTCAGAATATCAAAGGTCTCATCGCTGTCGGGTGGAGCAACTAAAATCGATTGGAAACGGCGTTCTAGGGCACCGTCCTTTTCCATATGTTTTCTGTATTCACTCAGGGTTGTTGCCCCTATACATTGGAGTGTGCCCCTTGCCAAAGCTGGTTTCAACATATTGGACGCATCCACAGATCCTTCTGCTGCACCCGCTCCGACTATTGTGTGAATCTCATCTATGAAAACAACTATATTCTCAGCACTCTCAATCTCTTTTAAAATATTTTTCATCCGTTCTTCAAACTGCCCGCGGTATTTCGTTCCGGCAACCAAAGTTCCCACATCCAGTGAAATAAGCCGTTTATCTTTTAAAATTTCAGGAATCGAGTCGGAAACCATCCGTTGAGCCAGCCCTTCAACGATTGCTGTTTTACCCACTCCCGGCTCTCCGAGTAAAACGGCATTGTTTTTTATTCTTCTGCAGAGGATTTGAATCAGCCTGTCGATTTCCTTATTTCTCCCGATTACGGGATCAAGCTGATACTGAGAAGCTAATACCGTCAAATCCTTGCCGAATTCATCAAGTGTGGGTGTGGCAACTTTCGTGGATGTGTTCTCTTCTTTAGAGAGGAGTCTTACCTCGTCTCTCATGGAAATCAAATCAAAACCCAATTTTTTCAACACTACAGATGCTTTGCCTTTCTTCAACTTCAGAATGCCCAAAAGGATATGCTCAGGGTTTATATTTGTATGTTTCAGAATTCTGGCTTCCTCAATGGAATATTCCAGAACCTTTTTGGCGTTCGGGCTGAATGGCAGACTGCCTTTGATCATAAGATTTTTGCCTTCTTCGGTCATATTTTTAATATCAGAAATGAGCAACATTACATTGATGCCCCTTCTGTTGAAAATTTCCGCCGACACACCGTTACTCTCCTTGAGAATACCGATAAGAAGGTGCTCAGTATCTATATAAGGCTGCAGAAGCTTTTCAGCTTCTTCTCTTGAATACAAAATTACCCGTCTTGCTTTATCTGTGAAAAGTTCAAACATTTTTATATACCTTTTATTTTGTCCATTTATGATTATAATAAACTATAATATAGCGATGTCAAGTACAGTAAAAATCAATCTTCATCTTACTTAGAGGCTGAAAAGCAGCTTAATTTATTATTGAATTTTGCTGCGGATGTGGTACTTAATCCTACCGCTTCATAAATAAGAGAAGCATAATGCGGGGTGTTAAATGACGGAAAAAGGGAAAAAATATTTTGCTTTAACGTTTGTAAGCAAAGACAGATACGGTATAGTGGCGGATGTTTCCAAGGTACTGTATGATAACGGATTTAATCTTGAAGACTCCAGCTCAACACTGCTCAGAGGATTCTTTTCAATGATTCTCATCGTTGCGACAAAAGAGGATCACACTGAAGAAGAAATTAAGAGCATGTTTGACAGTATTGAAGATATCTCTATCAGCGTGCGTAAAATGAACGGTTCAGATGCCACAATTGCAGAAGGGTTATCTTATGTTGTTTCCGTTTACGGATCCGATAAACCCGGGATTGTGTACAAGGTAACGGATTATTTGAGAAGTAAGAATATTAATGTGATAGATTTGCAGACAAAGGTTGCGGGCAAAGAAAATAAGCCTATCTATATTATGATACTTGAGATTCTTGTTCCTGAGAATTATCAGGAAGAGGAATGGACTGTGCCTTTAAAAGCATTGTCGGATCAAATAGGCACTGATATTCATATAAGACAAATTGAGACATACGAGTTTTAATAATGGCTGTAAGAGATATTTTGGTTTATCCCGATGAAAGGTTGAAAGAGTTTAGTGAAGAAGTCACCGGACTCACCGATGAAATCAGAAAAGTAATAAAAGATCTGACGGACACTATGGATGCCACGTCCCACTCCGTAGGTATTGCAGCCCCGCAGATAGGTGCGCTCCACCGCATTGTGGCAATTGACGCTTCTAAAAATAAAAAATGTAGTTTCAATCACGGGAAACTTGTTTTAATTAATCCGGAAGTGGTTAAATGGGAAGGGATAATGCAGTTCAGAGAGGGGTGCATGAGCGTTCCGGACTATACGGGCAATGTTAATCGTGCACGAAAAGTTATGGTGCAGTATCAGGATGAAAATTTTGAAGACAAGGTTATTGAAACCGAAGATTTCGAAGCGGTATTACTGCAGCACGAGATAGACCATCTGGACGGGATCCTTTTTGTGGACAGAATTATCTCCAAACGTACCGACCTTTTCAGAAGGAAAAAGTACAGATGAAAAAAATAATCGTTACGAAAAACCTCCCTTTCGAGATAGAAAAATCTTTTAAAAACTATAACCTGGTTTATAACAAATCCTCAGAACCTCTCAGCAGAGATAAATTGCAAAAGGAATTATTTGATGCTGACGGAATCATTTCCATGCTTTCGGATAAAATCGATGCCACGATGCTTGAAAATGCAAAAAACCTGAAAGTTGTGGCAAATTATGCTGTTGGTTTTAACAATATAGACGTTGATTACTGCTCGAAGAAAAAAATCGTAGTGTGCAATACTCCTCACGTTTTAACTGAAGCCACAGCAGAACTGGGGTTTGCCCTTATGATTTCCGCCGCACGAAGAATTGTTGAAGCTGACAAATTTGTCAGGCAGGGCAAGTTTAAAGGATGGGAGCCAACACTCTTTCTCGGAGATGGCTTACAAAACAAGACACTGGGCATATACGGATTCGGCAAAATCGGCCAGACTTTGGCTAATTTTGCACGGAATTTCAAAATGAATATAATATACAATTCAAGAAGCAGAAAAAGGCATGAAGAAAATCTGATCGATGCTCAATATGTGACATTTGAACACCTGCTGGATAAATCCGACTTCCTCGTTGTGACCGCCCCGCTGAACACATCCACAAAACACCAATTCACGGAAAATGAATTCAAAAGAATGAAGAATTCTTCCGTCTTTATAAATCTTGGAAGGGGCGAAATTATAAAAGAATCCGACCTTGCCGAAGCACTGGAAAATGGCGAAATCGCATATGCAGGGCTTGATGTATATGAATTCGAACCCTCGGTAAACAAAAAACTTCTTAATATGGACAATGTTATTTTACTGCCTCACATAGGAAGCGCAACAGTAACTGCACGTAAAGAGATGGCCGGACTGTGCGTCCAATCCGTCAAAGAAGTTTTGGAAAAAAATAATTTACCATGGAATGCTGTTAATAAAAATTTTATTGTTGACAAATAAATTATTTTCGGTATATTTAGCACTCGCTGACGCGGGGTAGAGCAGTCTGGTAGCTCGTCGGGCTCATAACCCGAAGGTCGCTGGTTCGATTCCGGCCCCCGCAACCAAGCCTATAATCCGGCTGCAAGGCCGGTTTTTTAATATAGCAAAATACGGCGGCATAGCTCAGGTGGTTAGAGCATACGGCTCATATCCGTAGCGTCCGGGGTTCAATTCCCTGTGCCGCCACTCTTTTTTCTTTAAATTACTCAATAATTTTTATTCCAAAAAAAGTGGCGGCTTAGTGAGATTTTCTCATTTTAAAAAAGGACATTATTGACTAAATAATTGGTTGTTCCAGGATTGAACTTTCAACGTTCGTTGCATTAAATTTCTCAACCATTTCAACCTCATAAACATTTATTATAACATATTGCACATCATGGTATGTCTGAATTATTCACAGTTTTTTATAATCCTTTCTTAACTTATACATGAAGTTATGGTATCACTCTAATATGTCAGCAAATGAAAATAAATTATACGATCATTTTTTGAAACTTTTAGATCTGGAAAACTCAAAGACAATATCCGGCCCCTCTGAAGTGAAATTTCAGCACCTGCTGCGTGAAGCGGAAAAAATTATTCTGGAAAACAAACAAGAAGCACACCTTGAAAATATAGACTGCAAAAAAGGCTGCGGATACTGCTGTATCCTCAACATACCCGTCCTGCCTCCGGAATCGGATAACATTTTTCATTTCATAAAATCCAATTTCAGCAGTCAGGAGTTAAAGAATGTTAAGGAAAAAATCGATAGTTACGGATTTCAGATAAAAAATCTCGATGACGAAGAAAGAATTGCATGCAGGAAACCGTGTGTTTTTCTCTCTGACGAGGAAAGCTGCAGTATTTACCCCGTAAGACCTGTTTTATGCCGATCAGTCACTTCCACCAGCGCTTCAGAATGTAAACAGGCTTTGGAAAGTGTGGTCACGGGGAGTGAAAATCCAATACTGATGAATATTTTTATTAAAGATTTGTACAATGACCTTTTCCTTGCCCTTTCCGACTTTTTAGTATCCAGAAACCTTCCGGACAAAAGTGTCGAAATCACCCAGGCCGTAAAAGAATCCCTGAGCTCAAAAGAAATATGATGCCAATTTACTGAATTTTTTGATAAGCTTCCGTAATGAGTTTCAGCAAAGGCTCATAGGTATATTTCGTCAGCGTTATCCCCTTTTTGGTAGGTTTCCAGTCGTCACTCTCTTTGTCGAGATAGTAAATCCGTACATCAACAAAGTTTTTACCTTTATACTCTTTCGCCTCAATCACGAATTTTTCCGTATTGTTTTTCTGAACTTCACCAACCACTGACATAAATCCTCCTTGTTAATCACAAATATTTTTCATTATCAGCATAAAAACACTCATTTATCTTAAAACGTTTGTCATTATTGGTAATGATATATTTATCGCCGCTGGATTTGTCTAGCTCAATTATATATTCGCCCAGTTCAAACCGATATAAATTTTTATTTTGAGAATCAATGCATATTATAGCAGACTTGCTTTGAGGGCGGATAATCTTGAGATCGTCTTCTTTGTCAAATGGAGCAGTAAAGAAACCGACAACGGCAGTAATAATCATAATAATAGCTCCCCAAAAAAGGCTGAAAGCCAAAAAAAGGAAAAATAATATCAAAATAATGGCAAAAATAAGAAATATAAGAATTTCATTCATGTTCAGTCCCCAAAGGTTCGATATATTTCAATTTCTTCCCGCAAACACGGCAGCTGTAAAAAAATTTACCGCGGCTTCTTTTAATTCTGTTATGCCTTATCGCACTCAGATAGTGTTTTCTGCATCCGCAGATATATAAAAAATATTTCATCTTCCTTACATAAGTTTTTTTAATATCAAAGTCATGAGTCCTTTTCGGAGTTAAGCCGAAAATACCCATAATTTTTTTCCAGGTGGAACCGTGAGGTTTGCTCCTAACACCATATTTATTGTCAATTTCGTAAGATAGAATATGTGCATATTCATGAGGTAGAACTTCATTGGTCATCTTCTCCGGGTAATGATGAAGAAAATCTCCGTTCAACCGGATAATCCCATGCAGGACATCCGCTTTGCCTGCAGCTTGCCCCCTCAAATCCGCGATTACCTGGCAATCCGGGTGAAAGCCAAAGTATTCATCACTTATGTTTTCTAACTGCTTCAGTTTTTTTATTATATCCATATCCGATACCAACAATAATTCTAAAAGCGGAAATTTAACACCGAAAATATAAAAACACAATCCAATTCTAAAAAAGACCCTTCTGATTACATAGATGCGAGTTTTAAATAATTGATTCATTATAAATTTTATCACTCCCCAGCCCTCCTAACTCTTTGATAGGAGGAGAGTTAAGTCCCTCCCCTAAGTTAGGAGAAATTAGATGGGGTACTTATTCAAAGCTCTCTATATACAAGCTTGACAGGGCGAATGAATAAATATACGTTACCGCATCAATAAAGGAGAGGTGGCAGAGTCCGGCCGAATGCACCGCACTCGAAATGCGGCGCCCGACTTGCTCGGGCCGGGGGTTCGAATCCCTCCCTCTCCGTTCCTTTTCTTCTGTATTACCAACAACTTAATTTTTCGGCAAAATCCACTGTGATAAAATTGTGATAATTTGGTTTCTATGCGTATATAAATTTATCCAGTTCGTTCTTCTCTCCGTTGATCTGTTTGATTATCCTGCCGTATGTCTTGAATATCATCTGATGACTGGAATGACCGAGCTGCCTTGCAACGTAATTGATATCCGCTGTGTTTAACAATGACAATGTGGCAAATGTGTGTCTTGCCTGATATATCACCCTGTACCTGATACCAAGCTTTTCAAGAACGGGTCTCCAGTATTTTATCCCCAAATGATATGATGTGGCATAAGGTTCTCCGTACTGATTCGTAAAAACAAATGTATCGTTTCTGCTGTATTTCTCCCTGTATTCACTTAAAACATCAGTAAGTGTTCGGGGAAGAAGAACATATCTTACAGATTCTTCATTCTTGGGTCCTTTTAAGACTCCGTCCGTTATGGCTTCAGATACAAAGTACCAACCCTCATCAAGGTTCAGATTATCCCATTTCATGGCCAAAGCTTCGCCTGTTCTCATTCCTGTCATAAACATTGTGGCAAAGAATGCATGCTGGACAGGATAATTTTCGGACATATAATCAAGAATCTTTCTGACTTCTTCTTTTGTAAACACATCAACTTTTGTCTTGGGAACTCTCAGGTTTTTTATCTTACCTGAAATGTTGTCATCAACCAATTCTCTGTCATACGCATAGTTAAGTGCACCGCGGAGAACAATCAGTGTGTTGTTTACCGTTTTCGGTGTTATGCCGTCATTAAGTATAGAACACACCATTTCCTCTATTTCGTATTTTTTCAGCTTTGCGATTTCTTTGTCGGGGAGTTTCAGTTTCAGCCTTTTCAGACACGTCTTATAGCTTTTCAGAGTGGACTTTTCATAATTACCTATGGTTAGAATATAGGAGTACCAGGTATCAAGCAGTTTATGGAGTTTTAACTGCTTTTTGGTTTTCCCGGTTTTCTTGTCTTTTTTCTTATCTTTTGCAGGCTTCAGGCCGAATTTTTTCAGGTTGGTTGAGTTGGGAAACCATTTAACATAGTCAAATGCGTCTTCAACAATCTGTCTCTTTATCTGACTGTTCATCAGCTTGGCTTCTTCCCTGTTGGCAGGTGTATCATCCAGTTTCAAAGGTTCTCTGCACTGAAAACCCTGATATGTAAACAACAACCAAAGTTTATTGCCACGTTTTACTATACCCATAATTAACCTCCGGATCCAACCCGAAGGCCAAAATCTTTACAGAGATTTTCTTTCACAAATAATACTTTACCGCCGAAATTAATATAGTGCCTGTCTTCTCGAAATTTTCCCTTTGATTTCATATTCCTGACATGCTGTTCATGACAACGGAACAGTTCTGCAACTTCCGAAACCGTCAGAAGAACATTTCCCTCTTTTGTCAGTTTCTTTTCAAGTTCATTAACCTTTTTGACCAGAGCATGATATTGGTCTGTGATATCGACCAATCTGAAATCGCCATTATCACCTGACTTAAGGAAAATTCTGGGTTTGGCGGCAAATAAATCCTCATCACCTCTCCCTATTAAGCTGTCAAACAACTCCTCACTGGACCCAATACTACCTGATTTTTGTTTTTTGATCCATCCTTTTTGCATAAATGACCCCTCTTGTGTTACAAGACGGGGTCATCACCCCATTAGAAATTTTCCGAGTCTGCAGAAAATACGCACCGCATTCTTCTTTTATATTTTTTTATACTTTGTATTATCTGAAACTCGATTCTCTGAATTACACACAAGCAGAATGCTTGTGCGAACAGTGTGTGAAGCATATAATAATGCTTGATTAATGATTATCTCAGTGTGTCGGAAGACACACAACTCATTAGACTTGTTTTTAAACAGTCTAATACTCCAGAGTGGGCAAACTTTTAGTATTTGCTTTGATCCCAATTATGGGTTGAATAAAACTATAGTGGTCTATGTTATAATTAATTCAAGGGAAAATTTAAAAAATTAGCAATATTTTACCGTATATTATCCCCCAAATTTTTCATCAACAAAGTACCTTCTATTTATTGATAAAGCGGTACGGTCAAATAAAATCAAAAAAAGCCAGGATCAGCATCCTGACGGGTATCTCCTCAGGTGAGTTTAATAATAGATATATGCTGTAAAAAAATTTATATTAGCGATATCCTCCGACATTTGAGGCTGTCAGAAAGCCCAATATCTATTATAAACTCACTCCTCCGTGAGATAAGCAGGGATTATCAGACACAGTCATAAATGGCACAGCAACCGAGGGCATCACAAAATGACGCACTATAAAAGTGGCAATTTGCAATGATATAACTGTGAATTTTCTGATTTTCTGTTTTTTCTGTAAGTTTCTGATTGGTTTTAGACCTTGTAAATACAGGCGATTGGGAGTTCTTCGTATTTTGCATTCACCTTGTAGAAGGTGAACGCAAAATACATATCTGTGGTATTATTTTTGATAATTCTGATTATTCTGCTTGGTTCAGCTTAGCTGTTAATCAATCTATAATAGATTGATTAATTTCTGAAATCTGGACACTTCTCCAGTGTTATCTTTTATCTAATAAGTAGAAACTACCAGTAATTTATGGCACCGTTCTGGGAATTCAAGACCAAATCTGTATCGATAACGTCGGCCTTGAAGGGCCGAAGGAAGCGTGCGGCGCTTTCCGAGGTCCCACTTCGAAGGCGTTGCTGGCGTCGCATCAATCCAGTAGGTGTGGATTCCCATTCAGGTGCTCCCACGCCCATGGCTGAATGATGAAATCGAATCCCCAAAAGCTTCCAAGATTGCTACCACGGACGATGATTTTTTCTCTCTGAAGCGCATTAACGGTTCCACTCTTGATATCAAGGCGCTGGCTTCTCGTCTGATTGTCGATATAGAAACGCAAAATCTCTTTCTCTTCGGGTGTCAACATTTGCAGCCGCTTTTTGCCCTGGCGAATCCAATACGCTTGAACGAACCATGGCTTTACAAATTTCAGGATCGCACCTGCGGAGTTCACAACAAAGAGCGCCAAACTAACTAGAAAAACGACACCAATGTAAGCCCGGATTGATTCAACCAGCTCTCGAAGAGCCAAGGTATCCAGGAGGTTCTCATTCGCAAACAGCAATATCCCCGCGGCCACGCAGATCGCCGTGAGCGTCTTCGTCGGCAACCTGACCCACTCGAATAACCTGGTGAGGTCCATCGTCTCTCCGATCGCTAACGATCTAGCTCAGCCGCGCCGGAGCCGCGCAGCGGTTACGGCGTCGGCTGCAGCGCATTGTTGGACACTTGGAACTACGACCTATCCCGCCACCGGAGCGGGAGCCGATGGGCCTAGTTCTGCGATAAAACGGCTCGCCTGCAGTGTGGCCGTACCGTAGCGTGACGTAGCGGGCGCAATCCCGGCGCTCATAGCCGTGGCAAGAGGCATCTTCTGTGAGTACGTTAAAATTAGTGTCCCAGGCTGCCCTTGAGATGGTGTCGCCTTTACGCGTGACACACCGACGTAGAATAGCCGCCGCTGTTCTTCCATATACGCAGAGCGTGCTTCCGGCGACAAGCTCGGATCAGGGCGCATTGGCAACAGCCCCTCCACGCAGCCAGCGATAATTGTGATTGGCGAGCTCAACCCTTTGCTCTTGTGCAAGCTCATAACGCGCACCTCTTCCACCTCAGACGGAACCTCTGGTGCCGTTATTGCCCTTATTAGCTCTGATAAGAAGTCCCCACGATTGGCCGAGTCCAACTCAGCAAGCACGCTAAGTGCTGTGTCGCGAATATCGCGCGTCGCCTCCTCTGCGGCTGGGAATAGCTCATCGACGAGCGTGGCGATATCCGTACATTGTTCCAAGGCGTCTAGTTGGCCTCGGATCTCGTCGAAGCGCACAACAAGCGGACTCGTATACGGGATCTTCAACGCGCCATCCGAAAGCCTAGTCAACACTTCCCACGGTGATATACCTTCTGCGCTGCAGTAAGCTCGGATCCGCGAATAGGAGGACGAGCGCCAATTTTGGCTGCCAAACCCGAGAAGCCAACGAAGAGCAACACGGTCATCTCGATCCACGAGAAGCTTCAATAGAGAAAGCTTCCGTTGCGCCTCTTCCGTGTTTAGATCAGACTCCGCATAGTAGGACGTAACCCGGACCCCGCGCTCGATTAACAGTTCGTATATCGGCGTCCCGATTGCACCACGTTGCGCAAGAATGAGAATATCTCCCGGTCTATTGCCTCTATCAATCAATCCCTCTACTGCATCTACAACCCCGTTGATCTCATCATTTAAAGACTGGAATTGGATAATGCTAATATCTCCCTCACCATTTTCTTCTCGTGGAACCAATGCCCGAGGAACTGGCCTGAGTTGGTTATGGGAGATTAGGCTGTTTGCCATTTTAGCGACTCGTGTCGGGGACCGGCGACACTCGGCCAGCGATAAGTCATCGGCGTCGGGGTGGATTTCAACCCACTCTCGTATTCCCTCTGGATGGGCATGCTTGAAACTATAGATGGACTGATCGTCATCACCAACGATGCAAACGTGGGCCTGGTTAGATAGCAGGTCCAGTGTTGCTTGTTCGGCCTTGTTTAGGTCTTGATACTCGTCCACAAGAATGTGCGAATACTCGCTCCTTTCTTCGGCAGCGGGATTCGAGCGGAGATATTCATAGAATTGCGGGATGACCTCCCCGATAAGCATTGCTCGATGAAACATTAGCCACTGTACGAGGTCATGAGCGAATGAGATGTCAAGTTGGCTTTGGGCATAACCCGGCACTTCATGCTGGAGGCGCGCCCACGCTGCCTCGTACGCGCGGATCATTCTCCGCACTTCCCGAAGGCCTCCGTACGACCCGAGATCTACCTCAAGGGGCTTCAACTCAAACTCATTAAGGGGTCTGGGTGTTCTCCCAGTCGCCTCCAAAACGTGTTTGCGCATAAGCGTGCGCAAGGCAAGGCTATGAAGTGTGGTCCCTTGGAGTCGGGGGCATCCCTCCACACCCATTCCGACCAACTCGCGGTGCAAATCCTCGGCGGCGACCCGCGTAAATGTTACAGGGAGAATTGACCTCGGATCGACGCCTTCTTCGAGAAGTCGGGCGACTCTACGCTTCATTGCAAAGGACTTCCCCGATCCGGGTCCCGCTACAACGCGGACACGCGTGCTTCCCGAGGCTGCGACCGTGTACGCGGGGCTTTCCTCGTCAAGTCCCTCATACCAGTTCATTTAATCGCTCCTTCTCATGCTCTGGCTGCTAGCGTCCAACGATACTAATCAGCCGCGCGGCTTTTTACGTCGGCTGAATTTGCCTGGTTGGGTTTTCTCATATTATTTCAATTCCTTTTTTAAGACAGATATCCATAAAATCCTCATTGTTAAATGTTGCTAGCCAATTAATTTTAACATTATCATCGTCAAGAATCAGCCTTATCAAACAATCTACCATGCTGAGAGGACGATTAGTATGCAATGAAGATGAAAAACTTAATTCTAATGCGCTATCACGATAGAGTTCGTCGTCTAAGAATGTAATGTTAGGCCGTTTAAGGTACAACTCGAATTGTTGCAATGCGCCGCGATTCCTTGATAACCTTGTTCTGAGCGTTTCATAGAGAGTAGGCCAAGGCAATACAAGATGACAGATGTTAAGATATTCTGAAACCTCTTGAATCCTTTCTCGATGTTGATCTCTTGGATCAAACATCGCATACCAAATTGATGTATCCACAAGAGTGTATTCCATGACTCAAATTTCTTCATCTTCATCTATTGATTCGCTGACAGCGTATCCACTCCAAGGAGATGATTTTCTTTTTCCAAAAATGAAGCGACCTTTCATCTTTTTAGTTTCAGTATCTCGGAAAATCACATATATTCTAGTCTTTTTTGTTATATCAATTGCCCCCTTGATATCTTTTTTGAGAGTTTCGATAAGATCGCCCGAACATTCGTATTTTAGGTGTGCCAAGCTATCACCACACTCAATAGCATCATTCTTATCCAGCCATGTGTAGAATCCTTCGTAATCTCCACGCACACCAAAATCAAATGATATCCATATAGTTTTTTTCACAATTTTCTCCTTTTAATATAGTATGCCTAACAAATTATTATACAGTTCTGTGTATCTTTCATAAATTTAGTATATCTTAACAATTAATTTATAGTCAAGTATGGATATTCGAACCGGTTAGAACAATAATTTTAATATTATAACGAGGTGCTACAATGCAGAAAGTTCCTCCGGCTCTCCTGAAAATATGATCGTATGTTGGTGAATAGCGATTTTAATCCTTCATTGTAAGGAAATTATGAGAAATGGCTGAGATATTACCTGTATTTTTGTAAGAAATTGACCTTAAGGTGTTTCAGCCAGCAAATGGTAATGATTGTCCATCAGTAATATGCGTAAAACTGTCAATGTCGCTGATATCTAAACCTTTATGGGTGGTTGGTGCAGAAAAGGTACTGAATCTACAAATTTTATAGTTTTGTTAATAGGTTACATGAGAAATGCGCACAGTGGAGGAATATCTACTTGACAAAAAACTTGTTATGGATGTCCCTATTTACCTATTTATTTTCTATATTGCTTAAATCTTCTTCACTTTGTCGATTACGCTTATCCATATTATACATGAAATTCTAACAATACCTGTTCTGTATATATTTCAAGCTTTTAGTATAGATTGACAATTAATTTATAGTCAAGCATGAATTTTTTGGCGCCCTCCCATTTTTTTCACAGCATCATGCCAAGTGAACTTTTATTTAGTAATTCATCAATTGTAGGAGCTAATTTAGGTGGCTTGGGTTTTCGGAATCTAAATATTTCCTTAGCCATAATAAAAGCACTGCTAATACCATCCAAAAGAGTATAGTAAATAAATTTCGGTCGATCTTTTTTCTTATTCTTTTCCCTCTTAGAATTTGCAATTACCTGTTCTTTTAATATTTCATCCTCCTGCACCATTAACAGTATGCTCCAGGCCAGCATTGATGCTCCAAGCAATGCCTTTATTGCATTAAAATTGGGACTTAAACTCTTCTCTATTCCAAAGCCCTGTTTCTCAAATCTGTAACATTCCTCCACACCTCAACGGTAATAAAAGCATTATTTACCTATCCCTTTTTTACCTTATGGCTAAACAAAATTATAATAAATAAGTTTTTAAAATTTAAAACAATTCTCTCACTAATAATGATTAACTTCATCTGACAAATAATAACCGAAAAAATGGCGGATTAGGTGACTATTTTAACCGGCTAATACTGCAAGAATTCACCAGATTGATATATAATATCAACCCAAAGAACCTTTTGTTTTACTCAGCAAATTATAGCAAGTTTATATATAAGTACCGGGGAAAAAATAGCCAACATGCCCGGGTTTTGTATTTGCAAAGGTTTTTTCCGAAATATTCAAATAAAAAGATATACACAGGGAAAATGCAAATATTAGCCATTAATAGAAGGAAACAATTAAAATTGCATTATCTCAAATGACTGATAAAATCTACATATCGGGGGTGTATGATGTTTGGGTTTAATGAGAAAGATGTTATAGTAATTGTAGGTTTGATAGTTTTAATACTTATTATTGGCTTTGTTGGAGTGAAAGCAAATCCCTTTGAAAAAAACGAAAAGTTATTTGAAACTTATAGGTTGCTTAAGATAGGGATAATAATGATGTTTGTTGCTGCTTTTTGGGGCTTTTCAATATTAGGTTTTATATTCTGTTTTCTTGGATTAGTTTTCGGATTAGCAACATCATTCAAAGGCTTGCCAATACATGGGCTTATGATAGTTTTAGGCAGTATAGGAAGTGTAATGACTTCTTTATATTTCCCTTACACTACATTTTTTGCATTATTTGCCTTATTTCTAATCTTTTCGGAATTTGTTCCAGTAAAAGAAAAATAACTTTGTCCCATTTGTTTGTTGCATACTAAAAATGGACAAAGTTGCAAGAGGAGTTCCCGCAAGTATTATTTACCTATCCCCATTTTTCTTATAGTTTAGTAAATAGATTACATAAAAAATGTGCACAGTGGAAGAATATCTACTTGACAAAAAACTTGTTATGGGTGTCCCCTTTCAACTTCTTCTTCATGAAGCGATGCGAATCGAGCGTTCCAAATATTTGAATGCGGAACCATTCGAGCGGACAACAGATCGTGTGGGTTATTCTAACGGCTATAAGGACAAAAGCGTAAAGACTCGTTTGGGAGTAACATAATTTACCTATCCCATTCCCCTTTTTTGAATGACTTGTTAGGCATGATTCTCTTCCTGCGAGGCTGTCTCGATTCTGTGCAGCACATGCCACCTCTTTGGAATATACAGCCTTCTGCTGTAAAAAGCGCGCCCATTCGACAAAATCACTTCGATCTGAACCATTGGGTTGGTAAAGCAGGCGATAGGGAAGAAGAATGAAAACTTGTGCGATAACTTGATCTGTTGGTGTGGCTCAATCCTGACAGGTTCCGAGCCAATCATTTCAAATACAGGTGCACCAAACCTTACAGTTTGATAGAGACTTGGCTTAATTAGCGGCTTACGCAGATGAGTAAATATTATGTGACCAATTGAATTGGCACTCCGCCCCCTGCATTTGACGACATAAACGGGCTCCCAGCTCCGATTTGTTATTATAGCTATAATTTCGTCAGACTGCGATTTGTCAAACCGCATAGAAATTTTGGGCTTAACTCTAATGGGAAATAGCCAGCCCCAAAGCTTTCTAATACTAAAAACTGCGGCAATCAGAGCTGTGATTGCACCGGCAATGTAAAGTATGGTTTCGACCATTGAGATTGATGCCTAACGCTATCGCTCAGGGGCGCGCAGCGAAGCGGTGCGTCCCTTGGAGCCCATTGTTATGCTTTGCCCATGTATTTGGATTCGCCGATTGTTTTTGAACATAAACCATACCCTTTGTCTTCATAAATTTCAAAGACAGCCTGAACAACGGGCAAAGGAATTCCCAATGAATCATGGATTTCGACGCCATTTATCCATTTGCCAACCTCACAGGAATCTACCTTATTGATCAGAGCTTCCATTTTTTGTGATTCTTCGGCAAGTGCGCACATATACATGATATACGATGGATCAACTACTCTGAGGCCTACAGCAAATTGCTTTCCGATAGCATGAGCGCCCTTAATAAACTTCTGCGATTCCAAGGCTGCAAGAGGACGGCTAAATTCTTTATAGAAGCTATCTGCAAACTCAATTGAAGTGGAATTAGTTTTCTTTACTTCTTGATAAATACGTTTCGACAGCTCTGGAACCTGTTCATGCAAGTGACTAATTGGATCTTCGAGTTTCGCAACACGCTGAAGTAGCGATTTCGATTCAATTTCAGAATTGAGCTGCACAAGTGACGATGCGACGGGAAAAGATGCGCCGGCGACCCTGACAATTGAAAGCAACCAATCCACCTTGATTCTCCTATTTATGAGCATAACAAGTTATTATATAGTTCTGTATATCTACCATACATTAAGTATAGCTTGTCATGTAAATCAAAGTCAAATCGAATATTAAATTTTTAACTTTATAATAAGGCAATTTTAATACTATGCTGAAAGTTCAGCCAGTACTCTACTGTTGGTTTTTGTCATAAATGTAAAATTTACAAATTATTTAGGGCACCATTCTCAGAATTCAAAGCCAAGTTTGTATTTCTATTGATTTTTTTCTTTAAGAGTAGCTGTTTTGGCTCTGACATCAATTTCAATCAAAGTTTTTAACGCTAAAGTTCAGCTGAGGCAGCGCGTTAGCGCCAACGTCGGCTGGAGCGAATTGTTATGCGTATTTCTCGACAGCGCTATATATGCTCTCGTAATTGTTTCGCTCAAGAACCCCATCATACTTAAAACCCTTCTTTCTAGAGATTTCCTGCAATGTTTCGTAGTACTTAGGAAGCGATTTCTCAATTGCGTCTTTCAGCGTAGGAATAATCGTTTGATCACGCACTATAGAATCGACCCTGTTCGCCAGCGTTGCCTCAGCTATCATCTTTAGATGCAGAAAGTACCGATCCCCAGTTGTTGCTATATCCACAAAATTATCCATATTTGGATCGTTTTCTTGAACATAGCGAGCTAAAGCTTGCGTGAAATCGTCATACGCCGTTCGTTGTTTTTCAATGAGCTCGTTAGCATTCTGATAGAGAGTTTGTTCATAGTTCTTTCTCTCCGCTTTAGACATCGTGAACCGGGAGGTAAAGAACCCAAGTACGAAGGTCGCTATGGGCACAGCGACATTAAACCAGTTTACGTCCATTATATCTTTCGGGCAGCGTCCAGTAGCGCTTCGATTGTATCTGCTTCGGCCTTTAAACTGATTCGGTCGTAGTCTGGGAATACCGAACGAGCGGCCCTTCGCCCAGCCTCTTCTGGCGACACCCCTTCGCGAATCAATGAGTCGGCTTTTGCCGACCATTCCCTTACTTCTGAATCAGACGGTTCGTGTCCCAATCCGTATTTGAGTCTGAGTTTGTCTTTCACGTCTGCCATATCGATCTCCTATTAGACTGTTGGTTTAAATAGTGTAACGTTCTTTCTGTAAATTTGCATTTTATGCAAGCAGGGCATATGATTTCTCCAAATTGATTCGGCTATCAAATAAGGAGGAAGAGCATATGCCCCACTATGAGAAAGATACTAAAATAATTTCTGAGGTATTGGAAGAGTTAAATTCCAATGGATTTGAAGGTATGGGACAAGTAATCGAAATACTTCTTAATGAAGCGATGCGAATTGAGCGTTCCAAATATTTGAATGCAGAACCATTCGAACGGACAACAGATCGTGTGGGTTATTCTAACGGCTATAAGGACAAACGCGTAAGGACTCGTTTGGGAGAATTGTCCCTTCATGTTCCGCAGGTGCGTAATTTACCCGAAGGAGAAAGCTTTTATCCAAGTGCATTGGAAAAAGGCCTTCGGAGTGAGCGAGCTTTGAAGCTTGCAGTTGCCGAGATGTATGTAAAAGGAGTATCGACACGTAAGGTAGCCAATATAACGGAGCAATTATGCGGTTGTGAAGTAACCAGTACAGAGGTTTCCCGAGCAGCCAAGTTGTTGGATGAAGAGTTGGACTCCTGGCGTAACCGTTCTATTGGAGAGATTCCATATTTGTATCTTGATGCCCGTTATGAGAAAGTGAGGTATTCAGGTTCAGTTATAGATGTAGCTGTTCTTATAGCCATGGGTGTACGTTCTGACGGTAAGAGGACAGTACTGGGTACCAGCGTATCTTTATCAGAAGCAGAAGTACACTGGCGTGAATTTCTTAAATCTTTGCAGAAGAGAGGTTTGCATGGAATTAAGTTAATTATCAGTGACGACCATGCTGGGTTAAATGCTGCCAGGAAGGCTCAAATGCCAAGCATACCGTGGCAGAGATGCCAATGTCATTTACAGCGTAATGCACAGGCATATGTACCTAAAATAGGAATGAGAGAGGAAGCGGCCAGGGATATCCGCAGCATATTCAATGCAGAGGATGGCGAAGAAGCCAGGGAAAAATTAAACAGTTTGGTTGCAAAATACAAAAATTCAGCTCCCAAACTATGTAATTGGGCTGAAGAAAATATTCCTGAGGGATTAACGGTTTTTAATTTTCCTGTTTCTCACAGAAGGCGTCTTAGGACAACAAACGGAGTGGAGAGGCTAAACCGTGAAATAAAAAGAAGAACAAGGACAGCTACCATTTTTCCGAATACAGAATCTTTACTGAGGCTTGTTACAGCTATTGTTGCTGAGATTAGTGATGAATGGGAAACAAATAGGGTCTACATTAATTTGGAGAAATCATGAATTTACAGAAAAATTGTTGCTTTATCTTGGTTTATTGGTACGCATAACAAGTTATTATATAGTTCTGTATATCTTTCATATATTCATTATAGCTTGGCAAGTAAATCAGAGTCAAATCAAAAGTTAAATTTTTATCTGTACAACACTGCAATTTTAATAATATCAGGATTTGATATTACGCTGGAAGTTCTTCCGGCTCTTATCTAAAAATATGAAAATCTATTGGTGAATAGCGATTCCACCTCCAGAATTAAGAAGTAATATGAAATGATTAAGTTGTCACCTGAATTTGTAAAAATATCATCATTGGAGTATATTGCAGATTATACAACTCCACATCTTGTCGCTTCTTTCTGTATAAGTGACACCATAAATAGCTTCTATGATGCATAATGGCAAGCTAACCTGTTGCTTTTCGGACTTGTTTGTCGAGTTGCCAACGTTTTTGCAGTCAGGTCAGCACTATTCTATATGTTAGGAAATTTTCACTTTAATTTTCAATGGTTGTAACATAGATAATCGATTCTGGGTTTATCTTTGCATTTTTTCCATCAAAACAGGTTACGCAATTTCTTGATGGAGGATTACCTCTTGCTAACTCATATGCATAGAACAATGCTGCCTCAATACAGCCTGTATCAACACACATGGAACTTTGAAATTTTACAATTTTGGGCACCAGAAATGACTTGATGATTTCTATAATTGATTCGCCATATTTTATGTTGTAACCATCGCAGATATCTTCAATTATTTCAGGCATACCCAAATAATCGTGTTGGCATAAACTTTCCGGAGTAAATGCAGTATCCTTGACTAAAACCGCATATGGCCCGGAATGAAATCGGTTATTATGTTTAAGATTGTAATGATAATTGGGGACTCCGTTTTCTTTTAATAACTTTAAGTTGTTTATAATTTCTGCGTCGGTGGGTATATCTATTAATGTTGTCCATATTGATTGCAAAGATTCTCCAAGTGGAAGAATACCGTCCTTAAATTCGTTTTGTTTTGTCGTACGAGTCAGGTGAAACCAATTTACTTTTCCCAGGGTCTTATGATTTCCAAAGGTGTTAACTGTATATTGGTATAGATATTGATCACTTGGAATATCAATATTTTCCCAATTGTCTGCGTAAATTTTTTCGATATCTATATCTAATAGGATATTTTCTAAATCGTCGATTGAGCAAGAAAAGCCATTAGATAAGCTTTGAAAAACATGTTCTTTTGATTCGCAATCTATTTCAAATCTCATAATATTTCTTTGGAGTCTTAATGTCCTTGGTGAAATGGCTAGCCACCATTCCTTTACGAGTCAGTGTCGCAGAAGTTTTCGAGATCGTCTCAACCAAATTGTGTCTACTCGGTATAGGAATGATCTTATGGGGTACAAATCTACTGTATATATTCCAGGAATGAGACAAATTGTTACCTTTAAAATGCACTAGTCTACAACAAGGGAGGCAAGGGAGGAAGGATGAATTGTTTTCTGAATGAAGCGTGTTTTTAAGCCTGTGAGGTGGCGAATAAAATTTGCACATGATAAAGCGCATGTCTGAAGCCAATAGAGAAAAATAACCATCTACTGTCCGACGATCTTGATAATTCTCCAGCTCAGATCTACATGCCAAGAGATGTGAGAGGCAAGGGATTAACCGCTTATTCCTATAACTTTTACATAAATTTTCACTCAAAGGCAAAATACTTCCTCTACCCATGAATCTTTTTCAAAAGGGCCATGGATTGATTTGAAGCAACCTTTGCTTTCTTCAACGTCTCTTTCTAAATCAGTAGCAACCCAATTCACAGTACATATTACTTTGTTTGTTTCAAGAATTATGCTTTTAATAATGCCAAGGTGAAGGATTTTGATTCCAGTCTTGCTTTGGCCTTTCATTCTCTTTATCGCGATTCTGTCTCCGGATTTTATTTTTTTAGCAAGCGCATGCTGGTTTGGTTGGTCTTTTTCTTCCCAACCGAGCATCCAATAACCGCCTTTGACGAATTTTTGATCTTGGTGTTCTGTGCCACCCCAAGATGCTCCAACAACCCAGTAGTTCGTCATTCTTAGCCCTCCTTTATATTTTAACAATATATTATATAGTTCTGTATATCCTTCATTATCTTATGATAGCTTGGCAATTAAGTCATATCAAGAAAAATTTCTCAGCTGTATAATACCTCAAATTTAATATTAATTGAGAGTTCCTCCGGCTCTTCTCAAAAAATATGATCGTCTGTTGGTGAATCGCGATTACACTTCCAGGAGAGAGGATTTATATGAAATGGTTGAGGCGTTACCTGGATTTTTATAAAAGATTGGCCTTCGGGTAGATAGTTTTTTGAATTGTGAAGCATTATTTACTTAGCCCTTTTTCTTCATAGTTTAGTAAATAGATTGCATAAAAATGCGCACAGTGGAGGAATATCTACTTGACAAAAAACTTGTTATGGGTGTCCCCATACCTTTTTAGGTCTCGGACACCCAATTTAATCATGCTGATACGCGGTTTCATTTATCGTGTCCCTTCAGGTGTATCAAGTATTATTTACCTGATAATCATAAACAAGTTGAGATGAAGTAGGCACCTCCTTCACTTATGCACATAAAGTGCTATGCTATTGGTAAGGAACCAAACATAAAAGTTAAAGGAGGTACCCTATGGCACTA
>Ga0247721_100095_pt1 | contig 41245 bp, 35 predicted proteins | sample MSEWel2017_08_16_FD_189089 | JGI IMG/M metagenome (GOLD analysis project Ga0247721, IMG submission 189089) | Subsurface sediment microbial communities from gas well in West Virginia, United States - MSEEL Well Study Marcellus 3H_2017_08_16 | ecosystem: Environmental > Terrestrial > Deep...
GAATGTCATATTAATAATTAAATCAATTCCATAATAAAATTCCTAGTATAATTAAATTATAATTTTTAGACGTCAGCAATCAATTATATAAGAGTCTTAATTATTATATAGTGGATTAGACTTAAATAATAATTCTCTACCTCTCTTATAGAAGTAGAGAATTATTAACTTTAGCTTAACTTTTCTCTTAACATTTGATTAGTCAATTGTGGATCAGCCTTACCACGTGTTTCTTTCATAACTTGTCCTACCAAATAACCGATTGCCTGGTCCTTACCACCTTTATAATCCGCAACCGCATCTGGATTATTTTCGATTACTCCATCGATTACATTTCCTAATTCATCTTCGTCACTAATCTGTTTTAACCCTTTTTCTTCTACAATTGTATCTGGGTCTTTTCCTGTCTTAAACATTTCCTCAAATACAGTTTTAGCAATCTTACTAGAGATTGTTCCATCATCCATTAATGCTAGCATTTCTGCTAAACCATCAGCAGTTATATCAGCTTCATTAATTTCTAAGTTCTCTTCATTTAATAGTCTCATTAAGTCACCCATTACCCAGTTACTAACACTTTTTGGATCGTCATGTTTATTTACAGTAGCTTCAAAGAAATCAGCAATATCTTTAGAATCAGTTAAGACTTCAGCATCATACTCTGGTAATCCAAATTCATTTATGAACCTCGCTTTACGGTCTGTTGGCAACTCCGGAATATCTTCTTCAATCTTCTCTAACCAAGATTCATCAACTTCCATTGGTACTAAGTCTGGCTCTGGGAAGTAACGATAATCATGAGCCTCCTCTTTTCCTCGCATCGAGAAGGTCTTTCCAAGATCATCATCCCACATTCTTGTTTCTTGAATTACTTCTTTACCGGCATTTAATACTTTTGCTTGTCTTTTTATTTCATATTTTAATGCTTTCTCAATTGCCTTAAAAGAGTTCATATTCTTTAATTCTGTCTTAGTTCCTAATTCCTCTTGTCCTTTAGGCTTAATAGAAGCATTAGCATCACAACGCAAAGAACCTTCGGCCATATTACAATCGGAAACCTCTAGGTATTCTAAGATACTCTTTAATTCCTTTAAGTAAGCAACTGCCTGCGCTGGAGAATGAATATCTGGTTCAGTTACAATCTCAATTAATGGCGTTCCAACTCGATTGTAATCTACCAAACTCCCTTCATCAGTAGTTCCATCGTGTACTAACTTACCAGCATCCTCTTCCATATGAATTCGATTAATTCTTACTCTTACCTCTTCATCTTCAGTCTTTACATTTATATGCCCATCTGTACATAAAGGTAAATCAAATTGAGAAATCTGGTATGCCTTTGGTAAATCAGGATAGAAATAATTCTTACGATCAAACTTACTAAAACTAGCAATATCACAATTTAAGGCTAGTCCTGTTTTAATTGCATATTCTACTGCTTTCTTATTTAATACCGGCAACACTCCTGGTAAACCTAAGCAAACCGGACAAGTATGTACATTCGGCTCTGCTCCAAACTCTGTACTACAACTACAGAATATCTTAGTATTAGTATCTAATTGAGCATGTACCTCTAGCCCAATTGTAACCTCATAATCTGCACCCATTCTTTACACCTCCACGATTAAATTACAATTCTGCACTTTCTTTATGAAAATCTGTATTCTGTTCAAAAGTATAAGCAACCTGAATTAACTTTTCTTCATCAAAATGATTTCCTAATAACTGTAACCCTATAGGCAAACCATCATTATCAAATCCACAAGGAATTGAAATTCCAGGAATACCAGCTAAGTTAGCCGGAATTGTACATAAATCAGACATATACATCTGTAATGGATCATCACTCTTCTCACCAATCTTAAATGCAGTCGTTGGTGATGTTGGCGAAATTAAGACATCATATTCTTCGAATACTTTTTCAAAGTCATCTTTAATTAAAGTTCTAACTTTTTGAGCTTTTAAATAATAGGCGTCATAATACCCCGAACTTAAAGCATATGTACCCAACATAATTCTACGCTTAACTTCATCGCCAAACCCTTCACTCCTAGTCTTTTTAAACATATCAATTAAACTGTTAGCCCCTTCGGCACGGTAACCATACCTAACTCCATCATAACGAGCTAAATTCGAACTAGCCTCTGCGGGAGCGATTAGATAATAAGTAGGTAGTGCATACTCAGTATGTGGTAAAGATACTTCTTCACAAGTAGCACCTAACTCTTCTAATTTAGCGATAGCAGCTTCTACAGCTTCTTTTACTTCAGCATCTATTCCTTCACCAAAGTATTCTTTTGGAATTCCAACCTTCATCTCCGAAACATCATCTACTAAAGATTCAGTAAAGTCTGGCACTTCTCTTTCAACCGAAGTAGAATCATGTGGATCATGCCCACAAATATAATTTAATGCTAATGCACAGTCTTCTACATCCTTAGAAAAAGGGCCAATCTGATCTAAAGATGAAGCAAAAGCAACTAATCCATATCTCGAAACAAATCCATATGTAGGCTTCATCCCAACTACACCACATAAAGCAGCAGGCTGTCTGATTGAACCACCTGTATCCGAACCTAAAGAGATAATAGCTTCATTAGCAGCAACCGCAGCAGCTGAACCTCCACTAGAACCTCCTGGTACTCGTTCTAAATCCCAAGGATTCTTAGTAGTAAAGAAACCTGAATTTTCAGTAGAAGATCCCATAGCAAATTCATCTAAATTGGTCTTCCCTATCATCACCGCATCTTCATCATTTAATTTCTGTACTACTGTCGCATTATACGGTGGCTTAAAGTTATGTAATATATTCGAAGAACAAGTTGTCTTAATCCCTTCTGTACACATATTATCTTTTATAGCTACCGGAATTCCTGCTAAAGGATTAATATCTTCTCCGTCTGCAAGCCTTTCATCTACTTTCTTAGCCTTATTTAAGGCTTCTTCTTTAGTTAAAGTGACATAGGCCTTAACATCTTCTTCAGTCTCTTCTATACGCTGATAGATTGAATTTATAACTTCTTCAGCACTTACCTCTCCTGCTGTTAATTTCTCATGTAATTCATGAGCAGTTAATTCATAAAGTTCCATTCCAGTCCCTCCTTTAACCGATTTATTCTCCTGTCTCTATAACTTTTGGTACTTTAAACGAGCCACTCTCTTTTTCAGGCGCGTTCTTTAAAGCAATATCCCTATCTAAAGATTCCTCAACAACATCTTCTCTAAAAACATTCTTAATTGGTAAAGCATGTGCTGTTGGTTTCACATCTTCAGTATCTAGTTCGTTTAGCTTGTCCGCATAGTCTAAAATATCATTTAATTGTTCTGTCATCTTTTCCTCTTCATCACTTGCTAACTCTAATCTAGCCAACATAGCTACTTTCTCTACCGTAGCCTGATCAATCTTCATTAACTTCACCACCCTTTCTTAAATATACATCTAGACATCTTTTATCATTATAACATAGCCTGGTAATTGAAGCAACAATCTCTAATCAATAGCTAACATAAAATTAGTATATACAGCCTTTAAAGAAATAATTACAAACAAAATGGTCAATATACCAACTATTGCTTTATGGTATATTGACCATTTTTGATTCAATATTAACTTTAAAGCCTACTTCTAAAGCTTTTTAACCTTGTCATCTATATCATTTACTAACCGTTCACTATCTTTAGCTATCTGCTCTAACATGCTCTGCAACTGGTCTATTGAATCTGAAACTTCTTCAAATTTAGAATTAACTTCTTCTGTAGAAGCCCAGATCTCTTCAGTAGAAGCGCTAGTCTCTTCGGTTTTACTAGATTGAGCTTCACTAATTTCGATTACTTTATTCATATTGCTTGTAATTGAGCCTGAAGAATCAGAGATAGAATCGAAGACATCAACAATGCTATTCTGTTTAGACTTTTCTGTGCCAACAGTAATCTCCTTCATCTTCTTCGTAGCGTCTTTAACTGCTTCAGTAATATTCTGAATCTGTTTAGCTGACTTGCTACTTCTTTCTGCTAACTCTCTTACTTCCTCTGCTACTACTGCAAAGCCTTTACCCTCTTCTCCAGCTCTAGCAGCTTCAATAGCAGCATTTAATGCTAATAAGTTAGTTTGTTCGGTAATATCCATAATAGTATTTGAAATTTGACTGATTCGCTCTACCCTTTCTTCCAAATCCTGAACAGCTTGTGTTGCACTATCTAAAATCTTATTTCCATATTTGATATCCTTATCGGTATGCTGCATCTCTTCAAAGGTCTTACTTCCCGCTATATGCATCTCTTGAGACCGTTCAGATAACTCTTCAATAGTAGCTGCTACTTCACCGATAACCTTGCTTACTTCATCAACTGATTCGGCTGATTGGCCTGTGTTTTGATTAATCTGAACAATATTAGCCGTTGCTTCTTGCAGAACAGTCTCTAATTGCTCTGCATTTTGATAGATACCATTAATTATCCCCCGAATAGTTTCTAACATATAATTATACGCTTCTTCTAATTGACCAATCTCATCTTTACTCTTAACCTCAACTTGCTGTGAGAAGTCTCCTGCTGCTACTAAATTACTTACATTAACTAAATCTAAGATTGGCCGACTAATCCTCTTAGCAAATAGATTAATGATTATAGCAGCACCTACCAATAAAATAATACTAATAATAATTACATTATTCCTAGTTTGCACTAAGGCAGCCATGGCTTTATCAAATGAAATCCCTATATTTAATGCCCCATCTTTATAAGGTAGTACAATTTGATAAATATGATGATCATTCAAATTTAACAATTGAGTCTTAACCGCTGCTTCATTTATTACTTCTTTAAATATATCATCACTCTTAGAAGCCTTTTTTATCTCTGATGCAAACTCTTCATAAATACCACTCTTAGCTACTACCTCTTTATCTTTATCTAATACTGTTATGTAATCTATTTCATCTTTACTACTTAACTCTTTCAAAATACTCTGCAATCCAATCTTATCTTCTAGCTGCTTTAAAAAACTAGCATCCATACCAACCTGTACTATACCTGGTTTATCTTTTCTGCTAACACCGACAAACTTAAATAGTTTACCATCTACATCACGAACCATTGCCTTTTGTGCTACTACTTTATCAGGGTTATCTAAAATCTTTCTAAACTCATAGGCTTGTGCTTTAGGGTCATCAGGAAAAGTCCATCCCAAACCATCGGTGAAATTAGTTAAGGTTACTGTACCTTGACCATTAGTTATCCAAAATTCATCAATTCCTGTTTTCTTTGATAATCTAATTAAATCTTGGTTATTAATATCTCCTTCATTTAACAGGTCAGCTATTAATTGAGCTTCAGCAATCATCTCTTTTTCTAAAACTTTTTCAGCACTTTTATAGGCAGTTTCAGCATTAGCACTACTGGTCTTAATTACATCTGCTAATAACTCTCCTTGCCTTTTAAAGTTAGCCATAGTCTCTACACGATTCTTATAAATAATATAACCAGAAATAATAGCAAGTGTCCCAATAATAACTACCAACATTAAACCTATCATCTTCACTCTTAAATTAGAATTTAATCTTTTAAGCAAAATTATCTCCCCTTAAATATGTAATTTGAAATCTAATTTTGTATAAATTTGTCCTTTTTTATATTATACCACTTGTTATAATAGATATCAATCTGATGTTTGTTATCTTTAAATATAAAACGAGGTAGCAGAGTTAACATCTATAATAAGCTTTGAAAGGGGGAGCTATTATGATGACCTTCTATTGCTACCTCGGGGGTCTAACTATTTTTATTTATTTTCAGTCTTTTTATATGGAATACGTTTAGCCGGTTCAAACTGACTCTTAGCTTCCTTTAATATATCCTTATAAAGTCCAACGTTTCTATCCTCAAGATGGTCAAAAATCATTGGAGATTTCGTACCATAGCTTACATTCTTAATTGGGTCATCATCTAACTCAACTGCAATAATCTCTTCTACACCACGAGCCTGTGCCAACTTCTGTGCGATTGGACTAACGATCATGCTGTGTCCAAAGTTATAGTTATTACCAGCATCCGGTCCAACAGCATTAACTGAAATCATATAAACGTGGTTATCATAAGCCCGTGCCATATTAGTCATTTCCCAAATATCAAAGCTTCTCAACAAAGCAGCCGGTCTAATGATTATTTCTGCTCCTTTAACTGCTAGCAATCTACTTAATTCTGGGAAGTCACCATCATAACAAAGAATCATTCCGATCTTTCCTAATTCCGTATCAAATACTTCTGCTTTATCACCTGGAGTAGCCCAGCCGCCACCGGCTAATCTCTCTGTTGGGAATGGATGAGTCTTACGATAAACACCTACTACGCCTTCCGGTCCGATTAAAGCAACTGAATTATAAACGATTCCTGGCTCTTCTCCCTGTTCATACGTAGGTAAAGCAACATAAACTCCGTGTTCTTTAGCTGCTTTCTCTACCGGCTCTGTTACCTTGCCAGGAATAGGGCTTACTAGTTCATATAACTCTTCTGCTGACATAGCTGGATCAAAACCAGTAGTTACATCCTCTGGAAAGACAATAAGTTCAGCATCATATTCATCTACAGCTTTATCTATCCACTTAACTACTTTGGCTAAGTTTGCTTCTACATCATTTGGTTTAATAGCAATCTGTACACCTGCTGCTACAAATTTTTTCATTAATACTTTCCTCCTTATCTATAATCAACTTAGGCAATCATATTTGTTTCTTCTACTTCATCGCCATGAACTTGTGTGCCTAATCCGTTCTCAATAGCTTCTAATGCTTGGTCTAGAGAAGTAATAATTGCTCTTTCTCCACCGTTATTAACAAAATCTAATGCTGCTTGTACTTTTGGTCCCATACTCCCTGTTCCAAAATGGCCTTCGGCTTTATATTCTTCCATCTCTTCAACAGTTAGCGTACCTAAATTTTTCTGGTCTGGTGTTCCAAAGTTAATTGCTACATTAGGTACATCTGTTAGAATCATTAGAATATCCGCATCTACTTCTTCAGCTAGTTTACGAGTAGCTAAATCCTTATCAATTACAGCTTCAACTCCTGTTAACTGACCATTTTTATCTTCAGTTACTGGAATCCCTCCACCACCAGAAGCAATAATAACATTATCATTAGCAATTAATTCTTTAATTGCTTCTGTTTCTACAATCTTTTGTGGTACAGGTGACGGAACAACTTTTCTCCATCCTCGACCACTATCTTCTATCCAAACCTCATCTTTCTCGTCCATTGCTCGCTTAGCCTCAGCTTCGGAATAAAAAGGACCAACTGGCTTAGTAGGATTATCAAATGCTTCATCATCTTTTTCAACAACTACCTGAGTCACTGTAGTAAGCACATTCTTATTTATTCCCAATTTTCTAAAAACATTTCCTAAAGATTGCTGCATCATATATCCAATCTGCCCTTGCGTTTGTGCACCACAAATTTCTAAAGGCATCGGTGGCACTTCATCACTAGCTGCTTCGTTTTGAATTAAAAGACTTCCTACTTGCGGACCATTTCCATGACTTACTACTACTTCGTAACCATTCTCTATTAAGTTAGCTATCTGCTCACAAGCATTCCTAACATTAGTCAGTTGTTCTTGTGCAGTACCTTCCTGTCCAGCCTGTAATATCGCATTTCCTCCCAACGCTACTGCAATTCTCTTTGTCATCTTTATATCACCTTTCTAATTAATCAAATTTTATATATTTAAACTTTTAAGTGGGGTGGTATTAACTATTATTGATATAATCTTTAAGGTTAAGGTTTAGATTAAGGCAGAGGAAGACCATAATAAACCTTTATAATTTAAAAGTTTGAACTCCCTCAACCTTATCCTTAGCCTAAGCCTGAAAAACTACGTCTTTTATTAATAAAGATGTACTTTCAGACTGTAATTTTTTAGATAAATGTTTTATAATAGGCCAAGGAAGACATTTAATCAACCTTGACCTATTTAAGGCAAAAATTAAACTTAAACTTTAACTTTACATATCTTCAAAAGCTACTACACGACAGATACTAGATTCACCATCTACCATTCTCCATGGGAAACAACCAATAGTAGTTCTTTGGTTTAATAACTCATCAATTTCTCCACCTAAGTTTTCAACATGGATAATTCCGTGTGGGAATAGTTTAGTATGCATTAACTGACGACCTTCATCAGGGAAGATTTCAGTTAAAGGCTTTCCTAACTTCTCTTCACACTCTTCAGCTAGGTCAGGTCTTAACTTACGAATAACTGTGTTCATTGGGTGGTCAGCAGATCCACAATCAACACCTACCCATTTAATTTCTTTTTCTCTACACCATTCAGCAAATTCCATATTAGGTCCAGGGTGTTTACACATATAAGCTTCTTCATCAGCTTCTTCTTTATTGTAAGCATAGTGATGATATCCAGTATGGATAATTAAAATATCACCTTTCTTAACTTCTACTCTTTCTTCAATCATTTCTGAAGTATAGATTCCATACTCTCCTACAGCATCACTAACGTCAACTACTGCAGCTGGTCCAATTAAGTCTTCTAATGGAATACTAGCAATATCTCTCCCGCCAGTCCAGAAGTGACGTTCACCATCTAGGTGAGTACCAACGTGATTACTAGTTCTGATTATCTGTCCATTTACTCTTTCAGTAGACAATCGCTTGAAATACTTCATTTCTAATGGCTCATACGTTGGCCAAGGTGGTGTAGAAGTACTTAATGGTTGAGTTAAATCATAAAATTTCATTATAAATCGCCCCTTTTTAAATTTTAGTTTAGTTTTATATAGTTTTAATTAGGATAAGAATAAGAATCAAATTTACTTATCCTTATCCTATAGACTAACCAATCTTAATTAAACTGCTTCTATCTTAGGCTTGTCGCCATCTAAAAGTTCTTCAATAACTTCTTCAGTATGCTCACCTAACTTTGGAGCACGTGGTTTTGAATCCTCTTCTGGAACATTTGTCATCTTGATTGGATTCCCTGCGACTACCATATCATCTTCATAATCGTCTAAACCAACTAGCATATTTCTAGCTTCAATCTGTGGATAGTCAAATAAATCATCAATACTATTAATTGGACTAGTTGGTACCCCATGATTATCAATTATCTCTACCCATTCATCTACAGTCTTCTTAGCTAATTCTTCACCTAAGACTTCGTTTAATTCATCAATATTATCTGATCTGTCAGCATTAGTCTTAAAGCGAGAATCATCAATTAGGTCTTCTCTTTCAATAGCTTGACATAACTTAGCCCATAATGTATCATTTCCGGCTGCAATTACAAACCAACCGTCTTTAGCTTCAAAAGCCTGGAATGGAGTAATAGATGGATGCTTGGCACCTAGTGGTTTTGGTGCTTCGCCATCAACCATATAACGAGCAATGGCATTTTCTAAAATAGCAACCTGGCCATCTAACATCGAAACGTCTACTTTCTGCCCCTCACCAGTAATCGTTCTTTGATATAAAGCTGCTAAGATACCGCTTGCAGTAAACATACCTGCTACAATATCTCCGACAGACACACCTACTCTTACTGGTGGTCCATCAGGATAACCAGTAATACTCATTACCCCACTAGCAGCCTGAACAATCATATCATAAGCAGCTTTCTTAGAATCTGGACCGCTATGTCCAAACCCGGAAGTTGCTGCATAAATTATCTCTGGATTAATCTCTTTCAGTGTTTCATAGCCTAAACCTAACTTTTCCATAGTTCCTGGTCGAAAGTTTTCAGCTACTACATCGACTTTCTTAATTAATTCCTTAAAAGTCTGTATATCTTTTTCATCTTTTAAGTTCAGTTCAATACTCCGCTTTCCACTATTTAAGCTGGCAAAGTAAGCACTTTCTTCTCCATCTTCAAAAAATGGGCCAAAACTACGAGCATCATCACCTACTTCAGGACGTTCAACCTTAATTACATCTGCTCCTAGATTTGCTAGCATCATTGTACAGTAAGGGCCGGCTAAAACTCGAGTCATATCTAAAACCCTAACACCTTTTAAAGGCTTATCTTGAGTCATTTATTACACCTCCCATTGAAGTAAAAATATCTATTCAGATTAATTAACCTCTATACTTCTTAGCGAAAGCTCTTAGAGCATCTTCGAAACAGTTCTTTGGAGGGTCTACTAAACCAGCACCAACCTGTCCAACTCCTGGGTCTTTGTGAGCAATACCAGTATTAATTGCTGGTAAGATTCCCGTCTCTACTACTTTACGAACATCAATACCTGTAGCAGTTCCTCTAAAGCCCATACTTGGAATAGTAAATGTATTGTTCTCTTCAACACTGATTTCATACATTGACTTTGTAAAGTTAACTGCGTCTTCTGGTGTTCCACCTACGAAACCAACAATTGCTGGCGCAGCTGCCATCGCAAATCCACCAATTGCAGCAGTTTCAGAAATTGTACTATCACCAATATCTGGGTTAGCATCGTCAGTACTATAACCCGGGAAGAATAATCCGTCAATTACCTGAGCTTCTCCAGTAAACCACTCTTCATCTAACCCACTAACTCTAATTCCGAATTCAACTCCATTTCGAGCCATAGCAGTAATGATTGTGCTTCCTTCAATACCATGAGCAGCATCCATAGTCGCTTTACATGCTGGCATGGAGATATTTAAATAGAAGTGTTCGTTATCTGCCATAAAGTTAATAATATCCTTAATAGTGTCATTATCTGTATCAGTCTGTAGTAAATACGGAGTAATTTCTCTAATGAATAATGCACTACCAGCTTTATTACGGTTATGACACTCATCGCCCATGTGTAAAGCTTGGGAAGTCATATTTTTAATGTTAATACCGTCCTCTGTTAAAGCTAATGCTTCCTTAAGTGCTGGCGCTAATGTATTCTCGATCCACTTTAACTTTTCAATTACTTTATCACTATAAGCTCCATATCTTAATACTTTTCCTAAACCTTCATTAATTGTACAGAATGCCTTATTCCCTTGGTCTCTATTCTCTACAACATAGACCGGCATTGAAGCAGAAACGATACCTGCCATTGGTCCAACAGCTTGGTGATGATGGCAAGGATCAAAAGTAATCTCACCTGATCCAGCTAATTCAACTGCTTCATCTTCATCTTCTGCTAATCCTTCATAAATAAGTGCTCCAATTACAGCACCTCGCATTGGTCCACACATGTCATCCCATTCTACCGGCGGCCCTGCATGAAGGATAGTCTTCTTAGTCATCCCTGGGATTACATCCTCTGCTGTTTCAATATCTACTAATACAGGTTCTGCATTTTGCATTCTTTCAACGGCTTTTGCATTTGCTTCTTTAATGCTAATACTCATTGTTAGTATAACCTCCTTGAAGTTTTTATCTTTGGTTTAAAATACTTTATTTTCAAGCTGAAATTCAGCAACTAACCGAATTTCAGCTTAATCACCTAATTAATCCATTAATGAATCTAATAACGATGCTAATTCAGCATCTCCTCCAGCTGGTGGTTCCCAGTCCATCTGAATTACATCTACACCTTCTTCTTTCAAGCTTTCAGCAAATGATTCTAAACCAATATTGATTACTTTTAACTTCTTACCAAAAAGCTCTAAAATCTTTTCCTCCATATCAGTCACCACCTTTCTTCAAGGATAGTAAACATTTTAATCTATATAAATTAATTAATTTCTTGAACAATCTTAGCTGCTAATCTAGCTGCTTGTGCGTTACTTGGCATTACAATTGCTCCAACTTCTTCTAACTTTGCAGTCTGCTCCGCTAAATCTTGTGGGTCATTATCTGTTCCACATACTGATACAATTGTAGTTAAATGTCCGCCTCGTTCTTCCGCTTTAGCTTTTGCATCTTTAATAGATTCTGCTAATTCCCCAGCTGGGTCTTCATGAGAACCATAGCCTAATACAACATCTGCTAGAAGAATTGCCATTTCTTCATCTTCAGCTTCTACTTCTACTCTTTCTACACGAGTATAAGGTTCAATCATAGGGTGAGGTCTACCTTTTGTAAACTCATCTTCGCCTAAGTCAAGCGCTGTATTTTCTTGGCTCTTAGCATTATCTTCAAGTGCCCATTCTGGCTTTAATGGGATGTTAGAGTAAAGTGCATCTAACTCATCTGCTAGAATTAACATTGACTCATCACATAATGTTCCACCAGTATAAAGTCCTCTTAAGTACTTCTGGTCATCACTATACTTAGCAGTCTCTTCTTCTACAATCTTAGCAACTTCTTCTTCTGGAATTGTAAAGTCTTTTGCTTCATAATCGTTACCTTCACTTAAAGCAACAGCTCTTAAGGCTGCTTCTTCTAAATTACTACTATAGATAGCTTTACTACCTTCAAATAAGTCTTCATTTCCACCTAAGAAGTTAACTACAACTGGCTTTTCAATCTTGTCAACTTCAGCTAATATCTTCTTAACTACCTCGTCAGCAGGTGGCTTAGAAACTAATACGATAACTTCTGTACTATCATCAGCAGCTAATGCTTTCAATCCTTTTAGCATTTCCATACCGCCAACTTCTGTAGATAAGTCTCTACCTCCAGTACCGATAACTTGAGAAACTCCTAAACCGCTTTTGTCAATAATTGTACTAACTTCTTGAGCTCCAGTTCCTGAAGCAGCTACTAAGCCAATATTCCCCTCACTAACTACATTAGAGAAAGCCAATGGTTTATTGTTAATTACTGCAGTACCACAATCAGGTCCCATCAATAATAGCCCTTTTTCAGCAGCTAATTCTTTTAACTCAATCTCTTCCTCCACTGGCACGTTATCACTAAATAACATAACATGTAAGCCTTTATTTAATGCCTTTTCCGCTTCTTTCTTAGCATAATCTCCTGGCACAGAAATAACTGCTAAGTTAGCACCTGGCATCGCATCTAAAGCAGAATCTAAAGTACGTGGACGATATTCATCATCTCCACCACCGCTAGCTTTAGCTTCTAATGCTTCTTCAACACCTGCTAATGCTTCTTCTGCTAGATCATCTGAATCAGCTTCAACAGCAATTACCATATCTTTTGGAGAAGCATTATCTGCCTCATCAGTTAAAAGTCCTACATTTTCTAATAACTCCTTATTATGAGGAGTAGCCATTACTACTACTGCTTCTGTTATACCTTCCATCCCTTTAATATCTTTAGAAATTGACATTAACGTTACAGAATCATAATAATTATTCTCATCAATTACAACCTTTTTAGCCATTTCATTTCCTCCTTCATTCTTTTCAAGATATTCTAACCTTAATTATCTTCTAATACCTTAGATAAAATATAACCTCCAGATAAGATTCCAGTTGCTATATCAGTCCCTGAAGTGCTACCTCGAGCTAAAAGCTGTAGTGTATAACAATAAACATCTCCAGCATCACCCAAGAATAATGCTTCAATAAGCTGTAAAATAACCTCTGGCGCTTCTGCATTAAGTATATGCTCTAGAGTAGTCTTACTAACTAAAGTAGTTTCTTCTTTGGCAGCAGTTAATATTTTCTCTCTTACTTCTAAATCTATATACTCAACCCCACTTGTAGTTTGCACCATTTGTAGGATAGTATAAAAACCTACTAAAAAGTCATCCCCAGCTGGTGTCAAGCCAGGTCCTAAACCTATTAACCTTTTAGAACTTTTTATCATCTTATCTTTATTATGAGTTAAAATAGCCTGCTGCAAATTAAGAATATTTGGATATGCCGCATCTGCAACACGACCAAAAGAAGACCTAAACCTTTCTCCATTTAACATTTGGACCAAAAAACGACTTATTTCCCCTACGCCTTCCATTTTGCCTTCTTCGACAACAATTTTCGCAAAGGTGCTAAAATTTTTTTCAAACTTATCTCGTCGTATAGCATCGATATTATTAAAGAGTTCACCATTCCAAACTTCAACTCTGTCTAAACCTATCCTTAACCCTGCTTCTTTAAAGAAAATCTCCTTTGGAGTCAGTTCTACTTCTTCACCAAGTTTAACATTAAAAGTTCTTAAGTCTAACCTATTGGAAGAAGCAATAATCAGATTATTAGGAGCATTTAAATTATTAGAAGTGGATATAGAAACCAACTTACCATTAGTCAATTTTAAATTAATAACTTTCTTAAAAACACTTTCTACCTTGGCTAAAGTAAGGTTTCCTTTTTTTAATTCTCTTTTAAACACTGAACCAATCTTTAACCCAGATAACCTCATTGCAAACTCCTTAATATTACTATATTTATTTTGTCTTGCTTTCAGTATATATATTCTACTTTTTATCAATAGTTGCCTTTGTAAATAATTGACGATAAGATGTTAATTGTATTGTGTTCATTTTATAAATGGATTCCTCGTTTACAATGCTTTCTTGTTTAACCGATTTTTGAATGTCAGCTTAATTATGCAGCAATTTTAGCTATAAAGAATAGCTGCAGACTTGTTCATAATTTCTCAAGTTCTTATTTTATAATCCACTCATTTAACTCTCTATATAATTAATTCTATTTTCAACAGGTAACTGCCTTTGTGATTTTATAACAATCATCATAGTCTTAATTGTGTACTTATTACAAGTTGTCTTTATTAAAGTCTAATAACTTCAAACCAACTTCTAAACTAAGACGTTGTTCATGGTTATTTAAGTCAATATCCATAATTTCTTGGATACGTTCAACTCGATATAGGACACTATTATAGTGTAGGAACAAATTGTCTGCCATCTTTTTGAGATTTCCGTTACAGATAAAGTATTGCTCAAGAGTCTTCACAAATTCTGTATTATGTTTCTTATCATACTGCATTAATGGTAGAATTGTATCTTGCAAAAAAGAATCTATTTCGCTCAAATCTAGATTATATAATAAACGATAGACACCTAAATCTTCAAAAAAGATAATATTATCGTCCTCTTGTTTAATGACATTAGCTACTTGCAAAGCACTATTAGCTTCTTCATAACTATCTTGAATCTTTTCTATACTTTCATAATAATTACTGATACCGACAATAATATCATGTTTAACTACTCTCTGGCTTATCTTTAATAATTTCTTTGCAAACTTTCTAATTCTATCCTTGATAGCTTCCTCAGACAACTCTTTTTCTAAAAGTGATTCAATTGGGTACATTAAAATAATATTTGAACCTCGATCACCTAAGATAACCTCCGGATAATTACTTTTTAAGTATAAATTTAATTCAGACAAAAGATTAGACTTTAATTCTTGGAACTTTTTTTGGTCATTATTAGAATTCTTCTGTCCATCAGTCAAATCGAACAAAAGCAAACTATAGGTTTTATCTAAATGCCAGCCAATCGAATGTGCCCTTTCAATAATAGTAGCCTCCGAATCGAACCGCCCTGAAATAATCTCATAAAGCAACTCATTATGATATTTCCTCTCTACTTCAAAGATAGCTTGTTGATTTATCATTTCTAAGGCCGCTACAGTTGAAGAACGCTCGATAGCCATTAAGTCAGCCCTTTTTAATTCTTCATTTAACTCCCAAACAAAGAGATGTCCTCTTAGCTTTCCGCCACCTACAATTGGAATCGACATCTGATAAATCTCTTTTTCATCAATCTCTACCTTAGTTCGTTTAAAACGTCCTACTATACTATCTTTCCTAATCAATTCTTCAGCTAAGTAATCACTAGCATGCTGGTCATCACCACTTCCAACAAATAGATCAACCTCTATTTCAGAAATATCCCCAGAAGCAAAAGCTAGAACTTTAAACCTAGGGTCAACAATAGCAACTGGATACTTAATCAAACGAGCTAAAGTATCTGCTATCTCCGATAGGCCTCCCCCGTCTAAAACTACCTCCATTAGATAATTATGCATATCTAATGACATCTTCAGGAAGTTTGCTTGTTCATTTAATATCTCACTTAAAACTGGTTCCATCAGTTCAGAAAAGGATACTTCATAAGGCAATTCTAATAAAGGAAACCCTAATTCATTAGCTTGTTCAATCATATTTTCGGGAATTTCTTCAATATATCGACCTGGTTTAATACCTAAGCCAGCTAAATTACTCTTTGCCAATCTAGGAATTAGATTATTTAATGCTTCTAAATCATCTTTCATTGAGTAAGTAGTGGTCAATAATAACTCACCCTCTTTGACCCAATCTAAAATATCAGGTACTTCCATCACATTAATATATTTAATATTCTTATCTAGACCTTTTTGGCCAGCTACCACCTTTACATTCTTTAATGGCTTCAGTTGCAAAGCTTCTCTAACTGTAATTCCAATATCTTTGGGCATCTTTATGCCTCCTCATGCTAAGAATTATTCTTAATCAGTAATTAATAAAACCTTATTATTAATATCGGCAAAAGTTCATCACAAATATACAGCCTATTTTTTTGTTATTAAACTACAAAATTTTATATTTTCTGCTTTAAAAATAATAATATGTAATAGTATCACTTCAAAATGTAGAGCCCCTTATCCACATATAAGCATGTAGATAAGGGGATAAGGAAGCTCAATCCTATTAAGTTGTATCTAATTAAATCTATTCTTATGCAATTCCTCTTTCCTCATCTGTACCAGGAATTACATTATCTAAGATTAAGGCAAGAATTGCAGTTACTCCCATACCTGTAGTTCCAATTGTATTAACAATTTCAGCTAACACTTGAGCATTTGGAAGTTCTAATGGATTATTACCAAAATAAACTGGAAGACTTAAGCCCATAAATAATGCAAAACCGACAATCATCTGATTTCTTTGTGATCCCATGTCAGCTTTCATTAAGTTACTAAGTCCTACAGCTGCAATTAAACCAAATAATGCACAATAAACTCCACCTACTACTGGTCCAGGAATAGTAGCTACTAAAGCTCCTGTTTTAGCAAATAATCCTAAAACTATCAATAGAACTGCTGCTACAGTTGTTACATATCTACTAGCTACTTTAGTCAGCCCTACTAAACCGATATTTTCTGTATAACTAGTATTAGCAAAAGCACCAACTAAACCAGCTAATAAGCAACCTATACCTTCTGAACCAATTCCTCGATTAATCTGCTTAGTAGTCGGTTCTGAAGCACCAGCTACATCTGCCATAGAGAAGTAATCACCAAAAGATTCAATAGCTGAAGCTAAATAAGCAGCTAAGATAGCGAAGAAGAATGATAACTTAAACTTTGGCATTCCCCAAGGGAAGATTAATGATCTTGGATCTCTAAACCAAGGCGCATTAGTTACTGGAGCAAAGTCTACATAACCTGGCATTCCTGGTTCTAAAATTCCAGTTAAAGTCATAAATAACGCCACAATATACCCTATAACTACCGCTATTAAAATTGGGAACAGACTAAGTTTCTTACTTTTTGACATTAAAGAGAAATAGAAGACTGCTAAAATAACTATAATAGAAATAATCCAATTCTGACCTGCTTGCGGGGCACCTGCCTCATATAATCCTAATCCAATTAACATAATAGTCGGTCCAATAACTACTGGCGTAATATACTTTCTCAAAACTCCCATTAAACCTGAAAATCCAATAAAAGCCTCAACTAATGCTCCTGAAATAACTGCACCACTAATATAAGCCATCGTTTCAGCTCCACCACCATCAACAGTAGCAATTATGGCAAAGAACGGGGCTAAGAAAGAGAAAGAAGTTCCCTGAATAATAGGCAAACGAGTTCCGAAGTTAACCTGTACTAAAGTTGCTAAGCCTGCTGCAATAAAACAAGCACTCACTAAAATAGCCATCTGAACCGGACCTAATCCTAATTTAGGACCTACTAATAAAGGCACGGCTACTGTTGCTCCAAACATAGTTAAAATTGCTTGAATACTTAAACCTAGTGTTTTACTAAAAGGTTTTGGGACATCATCTAAACCATAGATCATTCCATTGTCATTTGTTTCAATTTCTGTCTCTACGTTAGTCTCTGCTGACATTTTTATATAACCCCCCTGATTATTCTATGATTGACATTCTAGTAATAGCAATATGCTCCCTATCCTTAGCTTAACTACGCCTCCTTTCTCTTGAAGAGTTTAAAAGATCTTTACTTGTAAAATTTTCTGACATTTAAGTGTATAATTATATTCTTACTTAGACTGGCTGCTAACCAGTCTAAGTAAGCTTTACTAATCATAAATAAACACTTTAATTATCGTTCGCTTCTTTTTCTTTCAATGCTGCAAGAATTTTCTCTGGTGTGATCGGCATACTCTTCACTCTAACACCAATCGCATCATAAACAGCATTAGCAATAGCTGGGGCAGCTGGAATCATTGCTGGTTCAGCTACTCCTCGAGCTCCAAACGGACCATGTCCTAATGCATTCTCTACTATATTAGTTTCAATATTTGGTATATCCATAGCAGTTGGAATCTTGTAGTCAACAAAAGATTTGTTCAGAAGCTTACCTCCGTCATATACAAACTCTTCAAATAGAGCTGTACCAAATCCTTGGACTAATCCTCCTTCTAACTGTCCTTCTACTAACTCTGGGTTAATCGCCTTACCTACGTCAAAAGTAGTAACCATATTTAATACTTCTACTTGACCTGTTTCTGTGTCTACTTCAACTTCAGCAGCATGACAACCATAAGTCCAATGATTTACAGTTCTACCTTGACCATTTTCATCAAGATTACTTACACCTTCTGGAATATATACGCCACGACCGATAACTTGTCCACCACGGCCACTACCATCTTCATACATAATACCGATAGCATACTTACTAATTGGAGCCTGCTTATCAGTATTATCTGGGTCTGTAGTGTCAAATATAATTCCATCTTCCATATCTAAGTCTTCCTCATCTACTCCTAGATCCTCAGATGCATAATCGAATAGTTGATTTCTGGCATCTTCAGCAGCGTTAATGATAGCATTTCCTACTGAAAATGTAGTTCTACTACCTACTGTCTGCCATTCATAAGGAGTATAATCTGTATTTGGAGTAGAAACATTAATAGTGTCTATAGAAACTCCTAATGCTTCTGCAGCCATCTGCGCTAAAGCAGTATAAGCTCCCTGACCAATATCAGTAGCAGTAATTAATAAATTAATAGAACCATCTGCTAAAACCTGAATAAGTGCACTAGAAGCTGCATTTGGAGGAGTCGAAGGTCCTTTATAGCCGCCAGCAATTCCTTTTCCTCTAACTTTAGTAGGATTTCCTGTATCTTCTTTTTCATCTAACTCAATCTGTTCAGCAGCTAGCTCAAGAGTTTCACTATATCCTACATCTGATAATTCTTCACCAGTTACGTTTTTAGAACCGTCTTTAAGAGCATTCTTTAATCTCATTTCTAACGGTGTTAATCCTAAATCTTCAGCGATATTCTCTATATGCTGCTCAATCCCCCAGTGAATTTCACACATACCAAAACCACGATATGCACCTGTTACTGGACGGTTAGTATAAACACAGTATGAATCAGCTTTTACATTTGGAATTTCATACGGCCCAGCACAAGAATATCCTCCAGTTTTACTTACATTTACTGTATAATCATTATATGCTCCACCATCCCAAATATACTCTATCTCTTGAGCAATAATATCTCCATCTTCTTTTACACCTGTTTTGAATCTAGCAATAATTCCTGGTCGGGCAGTTGCACATTCAAATTCTTCAGCACGAGTATAAGTGATCTTCACCGGACAACCTAGAACCAATTTAGATAATGCTACAGCAATCGGAGTCTCTGGATTTAAACCGGCCTTACCACCGAATCCACCACCGATCGGTACTGAGTCAACTCTAATTTGATTAAGTGGCATTTCAAAAACTACTCCCACTAATTCTCGTAAAGCATCTGGTGACTGTGCACTAGACCAGATATTTAACTTACCATTTAATTGGGATTGAGCAACACTAACGTGAGTCTCAATCGGTACGTGTTGTACCATTGGTACTTCAAACTCTTCTTCATAAATATGGTCTGCTTCTTCAAAAGCCTTGTCAGCATCCCCTTTTCTTAGTTTAAAGTGGTTACTGATGTTAGTATCCTTAACAGGATGGATAAAGTCAGCATGATCATAATCATTAATATTCTCGTGAATTAAAAGCTCCTTCTCTTCCATCGATTCTTTTGGGTCAACAAGTGATGGTAACTCTTCATATTCTACATCAATTGATTGTAGTGCTCTTTCAGCAATCTCTAATGATTCAGCAGCTACTGCAGCTACTGGGTCTCCAATAAACCTTACTTTATCTATAGCTAATACGGTCCTATCTCCAATATATAATCCTGTTACGTTCGGAAAATCTTTACCTGTAATTACTGCCTTAACTCCTGGCAAAGCTTCTGCTCTAGAAGTATCAATACTTACAATTTTAGCATGTTCATGAGGACTTCTTAAAACTTTTCCATATAGCATATTGCTAAATTTTAAATCATCTGTATATTTAGCTGAACCAGTTACTTTTTCAATTCCATCTTTCCGTTTAACATTTGTTCCTACTACTTTGCCCATAATTCTTCCACCCTCCTTGCTAAATTTAATTAATCTTCTTCGCTACCGCTTTAATAGCTTCAATAATCTTTGTATATCCTGTACAACGACATAAGTTTCCGGCAATCGCTTCTTTAATCTCAAAGTCTGTCGGGTTAGGATTCCTTCTTAATAATGCTTCAGTAGACATAATCATACCTGGTGTGCAATATCCACATTGTAAAGCTGAATATTCAATAAATATTTCTTGAATTACACTAAGTCCACTTCCACTAGCTAAACCTTCAATAGTTTCAATCACTTTACCGTCTGCTTCTACTGCAAACATCATACAAGCATTAACTGCTCTACCATCAACAAGAACTGTACAGGCACCACATTCTCCTTCAGCACAGCCTTCTTTAGCACCAGTTAAGTCCATATCTTCTCTAATAAAATTTAACAATGTCTGATATGGTGCAACTTCATATTCTCTAACCTCACCATTAACAGTAAATTTTATCTTTTGCTTCATAATCAACTTCCCTCCTTAAATTGAAAGGTTACTTTATCCTAATTTATCTACAACTTCTTCGAGTGCTCTTCGTGTTTGAACTTCAATCATCTTTACTCGATATTCTTTAGTTCCACGTAAATCAGTAATTGGAGAAACTAATTCAGCCGCTTTCTTAGCAGCTTCATCAATTAATTCATCGGTAACTTCATCAGTGTTTAAGACTTCTTCAACTTCAGTTGCTCTAAATGGTGTAGGAGCTACAGCACCTAAAGCCACTTTAAAGTTGTAACCTGAGTTATCTTTTTGACCAACTACAGCTACACCTATAATAGCTAAATCCACAGCTTTTCGACGTGAATGTTTTACATATTTACCAGCTTGATTAACTTTAGGTTTGCTAATTTGAATTTCCGTTACAATCTCACCATCTTCTAAAATAGTCTGTCCCGGCCCTACAAAGAACTCCTCTGCTGGTACACTTCTACACCCGGTTACCCCTACAATCTTAATCTCAGCACCTAACGCTAATAGAGAAGTAAGGGTATCTGCTGACGGAGAAGCATTACAAACATTCCCACCAATAGTAGCTCTATTTCTAATCTGATACGAACCTACTGTACGAGCTGCATTAGCTAGAATTTCCCAATGCTCTCTTACTAATCCAGATTCAGCTATCATATTCAATTTAGTAGCTGCACCTATTCTTAATATTTCTTTTCCTTCATCATAAGTTATCTTGTCAATTCCCTCTAATGCCTTAATATCAACTACATACTTTGGTTCCAAACCTTTTTCCTGCATAGCAACAATTAAATCAGTTCCACCTGCTAATACTTTAGCATTCTTGCCATGAGCCTTTAAAAGCGAACATACTTCTTCAACGCTCACGGGCTTAAAGTACTCAAAATTCTTAATCATTTCTAGGCACCTCCTAGCTTTTTGCTACAATATTAATTTAAAATTAATGTTGGATTTTGTGGTAATTTTGTTGTATTGGATTAAAATTCAGACAAATAAAAGTGAAGTTAGTTAAGAAATTATTTATTTCACATATATAATCCCTTAACAAATATCAAATTTATACATCTTTCACTATTAAATTTCTACTTTATTGAGTCTAATGCCTTTATATGATTATTACAAAACAAAAAAGTACTTTTTATTACTATTTAATAAAAGTAATAATTTTCATTTATGCTATAATCTTCACACAACTTTTAAATAACGATTATGCTTTCCCAAATGGACAAACAGGATGACTACAGACATCACATTTCAAACATAAACCTCCATGGGCTAAGTCGATTATATCATCTCTTGTTACTTCTTCTCCAGTTAAAACTCGTGGCAAAATTAAATCTAAGACCGTAGTATCATTATACATCCCACACGCCGGAACTCCTAAAATAGATACTTCATCAAGGTAAGCTAACATAAACATTGAACCTGGTAGTACTGGAGCTCCATAAGTCTCTATCTTAGCACCAGTCTTTCTAATCCCACTAGGAGTAACATCATCGGGATCTACCGACATACCGCCTCCTGTTATAATCAACTCTGCTCCTGCCTCTATTAAATCTAAAATTTCTTCCTTTATCTTCTCTGGATCATCTGGAGCATATCTCACTTCTAAAACTTTACTATTTAATTCATTAACTTTTTCTTTTAATACTGGTGCAAACTTATCTTCTATACGACCTGAATACACTTCACTACCAGTAATTAAGATTCCTACATGCAAGTTTTGGAAAAGGCGAAGGTTGAGAACTCCATCAGTAAATTCTTTCCCAACTTCCTCAACTTTTTTAATCTTTTCTTCTTCGATAATCAAGGGATTAATTCTTGTCCCTGCTAAGACCTGTCCTTCTTTAACTACAGTATTATTATGCAAAGTTGCCAAAATCAACTCATCACAACTATTTATTGCTGCCAAACCAGATTTATTAACTTTCAACAAACCACTCTGTTTAGCTATTAAGCTTACTTTACCTTCATTAGGACCATCTAATTCAATACCGTCCCCCTGTACCGTTTTCGCAATTCTAATTGCAGCTTCATCTTCGTGACATTGACCTTCATTTAACTCAAACGAATAAATATGGTTCTTGCCCATACTTTTTAGAACAGAAATATCTTCTTCTTTAATAATATGGCCTTTCTTAAATCTAACCCCTTTAAATTCACCGGGGATTATCTGTGTCATATCATGTCCAAGCACCATTCCTACTGCTTCTTCAACAGGAACCTTCTTCATCTAACCACCTCTTTTTTAATTGTCTTAAATCAAAGAAAGAGTAGCAGTCAGTACTGCCCCTCCAATTGCACGCGCTTTATCAGAAATAGTATAACAGTATTCTTTAATTCCTCTCGGATCAATATCTCCTAACTTAGTACCTTCTCTAACCATTACTCCTGACTTTAATAGTCCACGAATCACACCATCAATTTCAGCTTTAATCTCTTGATTAGCTATATACCCAAATGTTTCCCCAGTTATAATTCTTTCACCAATCTTTTTAGGAGAAGTAAATTCCCCATTACAAGTACTCTTTAAAACTCTCTTTTCCCGATAGCCACCAATCTCACCAGGAATCCCAGTATTAAGTTCAGCACTACCATCTTTAATAACCCGACCCAAATTATGTCCTCTGGCTGTCTCTATTACGGCATCTACATCTTTTTGGGCTGTAAAACCTGGTCCTAAGCCAATAACTACCTCTGCATCATCAATTTTTGTCCCGATATTCCTTTTAGCCATAATTGCATCGACTACAACTTTAGGCTGCCATTCTTTAATAACTTCTGCTTTAGGATCTGCAATAACAGGTACTTCCCCTGCATTCAATACTTCCTCTATTTCACTAAATTTAACTATCCTTCTAGCTGTAATACCTTCAACTGTAAATTCATTTTGATATATCGCCTCAGCAAAAGAGACACTTCTTCTTACCACTAATGGATTCGCCACTTCCGTAGCTACCACTTTAAAGCCAGCTTGATAGAGAGAATAAATAATTCCTGTAGCTAAATCACCAGCACCTCGAACAACAACTTTAATGTCTTTTAGCATCAACATCAACTCCTATAAGCATCATCACACTCTCAATAAGTCTAATAACCAATTAATTCTAATAATTCTTGATAATCCTCTTCAGTATCTATATCAAAAACGACACCTTGGTCCTTTACTTCTATACTCGTGCTTTTATCTTGATACTTAGTAAGCAATCCTCTAGCGCCCTGATCACCACTTGCCTTTAGCATCTCTGACTTTAACTTCGTAGAAAAGATAACTGGATTCCCTCGTTGCCCATTATATTCAGGATAGACTATTAATTCTTCCCCACTTTCAAATTTGGCAATTAAAGCATTAAGAGTTTCTACTTTAATTAAAGGTTGATCACTTAACATGCACAAAACACCTTTACAATTATCATCAATCAAGTGTAAACCCTTAATTAAAGAAGTACTTTGACCTAATTGATAATCTGAATTATAAACAATTTTAACATTACGATTCTCTATTAATGCTTCGATTTTATCAACCTCATGACCAAGAACAACTATTATTTCTTCAACCTCAGCTACCAATAGCTTGTCTATGACTCTTTCTATTACTGTTGTTTCACCAATAGATAATAACTGCTTGGCCCTACCTAATCTAGTAGACATCCCAGCAGCTAAAACGATCGTTGAAATCATTACTCCACAACCTTAATTATTGATTTTTTTCTTTTAACTGCAGTTAAAAGAACTTTTTTTATTCCTGCTTTCACCAAATCTTTAGCTATTTCTAAAGCAAAACTATACCTTTCCTTAGTATCTACTTGATTTAACAAAGGTATAACTTCATACTCGTTCTGTTTAGCCAATAAATCATAACCTTCTGTACTTAATAAAGTTTCAACTATTATATCTTTAGTAACTTTTTGTCCAGTTACAAACTTTTGATTAATCTTATTAAGCAGTGAAAATCGATGTATATTTAAGTCATTTACTACTTTATTTACTATTCTACATCCAACCACCGGTAACAACAAATCAGTACTTACTGGAATTACTGGTTCCTGTCGATTAGGAATTTTAAAATCTTTACAAGCAGAACCATCTGCTTCTACAATAATAGTTATCTCCTCATCTTGATACTCATTTACTACTCGGTCAATCCATTCCGGCTCAAACCCTACCAACTTATTTCCGTTAATAACTTTCTTAGCGGCAGTCAGTCTTTGTTCAGAATTCAAACTTAATTCCTTTAATAATAAGTCCAATCTTTTACATATCATAAGCTCATCAGTTTGAGTATTTTGAGGTTTTAAAATTTTAGTAGTAGTGGTAGTTAATATCTTTTCACTCGAAAGTTGACTCAGCTCTTGAGCTAATCTAAACATCGTAGTTGTTTTACCACCAGCTCCTACTAAAGAAATTACATCTCCACTTTCAATCCCTAATACTTTGCTTAACAATAGAATCAATCCTTAATTATTAATAATAACTGGTTCAATGAAGACTTCCATTCGTCCTCCGCAAACCATTCCTTCTTCAGCCGCCAAGTCATTAGATAGTTTAATAGTATGGATTAATGCTTCACCTTGTTGACGAATCATATCTAATGCTTGCTGTCTAACTTCCGATTCTCCACAACCTCCCCCAATGGTTCCTTTAATCTGACCATCAGGTAAGATTACCATCTTAGAACCTGCTTTCCTTGGCGTAGAACCACTAGTCTTAATAATAGTTGCTAAAGCTAACGTGTCATAATCACCTTGATAATTAGCTAGAAATCTAATAGCTTCTTCACCAGCAATATTATTCTGTTGTACTACAGTTCTTCTAACCTTAATTATTTCAGCTAAAATACTAACCCCAATCTCTGCTGGAGTTTCGGAACCTATATCTAGTCCGATCGGTGCTTTAACCTTGTCTATCTCTTCTTCAGAATATCCTACTTCTTTTAATCGATTAAAGATCGAATATACTCGTCGCTTACTGCCTAACATCCCTATATAAGCAACTTCAGAATTTAATACCTGCTGCAAACAAGTAAAGTCATGCTGATGTCCACGAGTAGCTATAACTATATAATCAGACTCTGTAATTTTCAATTCAGTCAAAGCATCCTTGAATCCAGCACAAATCACCTCTTCCGCTGATGGAAAGAGGTGCTGATTAGCAAAAGAAGGACGGTCATCAACAACTGCTATTTTAAAGTCTAACTCTTTAGCCAATTGATATAAGTTTTGACCAACATGGCCACCACCTAAAATAATTAAACGAGGATTAGGATAATAAGGTTCAACCACAATTTCTACATCCTGTCCATTCTCGGAGAATTCTAACTCATCACTTTGCATTGTTCCTTGTGATAAAACTTGTAATGAACTATCAATCAACTTATCTAATTGGTCATCATTTAAAATATTCGTTAACATATCGCTGAATTGCTGTTCATCATTTTTAATTAATGATTTACTACCGATCAATTTGGATTCCTCTGCTTCAATAATTGTAGTTAAAGCCGTTCTTTCTTTCTGTTCTATATTACTCAAAAGTTCAATAAGAATTTTTTGATTCTTCATCCTAATCCTCCTCAATTTTAAATTGCTTCCTTCACTTTATTAATTATACATTATTTTTCGACAATTTAAAACCGATTATAGAAAAAAATAGATTCCTTAATTAACCAACTAATGATAATAGTACTCCTGCCGCTACTGCTGACCCAATTACCCCTGCAACATTTGGCCCCATAGCATGCATTAGTAGAAAGTTTTTAGGATTCTCTTCTTGACCAACAGTCTGTACTACTCGCGCGGCCATAGGTACCGCTGACACACCTGCTGATCCAATCAAAGGATTCACCTCTCCATTAGTTAGCTTAGACATTAATTTACCAAATAAGGTTCCAGTAGCAGTACCGACTGAGAAAGCTATTAATCCTAAAATAACAATTTGAATAGTGTCGACTGTTAAAAATACATCTGCGCTAGCCTTTGCTCCTACTGTTAAACCTAATAAAATAGTTACTATATTAGTCAATGAGTTTTGAGCCGTATCTAAAATTCTATCTACAACTCCACATTCTCTCATGAGATTCCCAAACATCAACATCCCTAATAAAGGCACCGCTGAAGGCAAGAATAATCCTACTAAGGTAAGTACAACTAATGGAAAGACTATCTTCTCTACCTTAGAAACCTTCCTTAATTGCTTCATTTCTATCTTTCTTTCTTCTTCAGTAGTTAACGCTTTCATAATTGGAGGTTGAATAATCGGTACTAAAGCCATATATGAATAAGCTGCAATTGCAATTGGTCCTAACAAATGAGGAGCCAATTTCGATGTTAAAAAGATAGCTGTAGGTCCATCTGCACCGCCAATAATTCCAATCGAACCTGCTTCTGGAAGTGTAAACCCTAAAGCAAGTGCTCCTAACAAAGTGCCAAAAATACCAAACTGCGCTGCTGCACCTAAAAGTAAAGTCTTCGGATTAGCTAACACAGGCCCAAAATCAGTCATAGCACCTACTCCCATAAAGATTAATGGAGGATAAATCCCTAGTTTAACACCATAATATAGATAATATAATAGTCCGCCTTCTTCCATTAAGCCTGTCAATGGTAAGTTAGCCATTAACAGACCAAAGCTCATCGGAACTAAAAGTAATGGCTCATATTCCTTTTTAATAGCTAAATAAAATAGTATTCCGGCAACTATAATCATGATTGCTTGTTTATACCCTAAATTTGCATACCCTGTTGATTGTAAGAATTTTAAAATTTGAGAAGTCATTTTACTCTCCTTCCTTAATCAATTTTTATCATTATGTCACTTTCATTAACTGAATCGCCTTCTCTGACTTCAATTGAAGTAACTGTTCCACTTGTATGTGCTTGAATTTTGTTCTCCATCTTCATTGCTTCTAAAATTAAGACTACATCGTCAGAATTAACTGTATCTCCTTCATTAACTAAAATCTCTATTACTACTCCTGGCAATGGAGCTACTACATCTCCACCTCCACCTGAAACTTCAGATTTTGAATTAGACTGCTTAGGAGCAGTTACCTTAGGGGAAACCGACTTAGACTTAGCTTTAGATGTAGTTGGCTCTACTTTCTTTATCACTTCTCCTTCTTTTAGTTCTTCAACCTCTACTTCGTATTCTTCATTATCTACTGTTATTTTAAATTTACGCATTCTTTAAAACACCTCCGGCATTATAATTCTTTAATTTATTCTTTCTTCTTAACTTTATACTACTTACCTTCTTGCTCTTAGCTACATTAGACTGTTGTGCTAATAATCTCTGTCTGCCGCTTAAACTCCAGTTGATAGATGCAGATTTAATAGATGTAATAACAAATTCACCTTGTTCTGCATCTAAATAAGCTGAGATTGCTCCACTAATAGCCGCTATCTTTTTAGCAGTTATCTTTTTTGCTTCCTTTTGATTATTGACAGTTACTTCATTCGTCCTTTCTTTACTCTGACTTCTCATACTATTATTTTGTCGTTTATCAGGCTTTTCATGAAAAATTCTTTCAAGAAGTTTAATTATTAACGCTAACCCTCCTAATGAAACAACAACCGTTACCATCCCAATCACAGTAATTTGTAAGCCAAACCCTAAGTTTTCCATTGAATAATCTCCTCCCTAAGATACTTATTTTGATCTATTCTTAATTCTCAATCCTCAAATTACAGAGGCATATTCCCATGTTTTCTTTCTGGACGGTCAACCCTTTTACTCTGTAACATCTCTAAAGCATTAGCCAAACGAATTGTAGTCTTTTTAAATTCAATTACATCATTAACAATCCCTCTTTGAGCTGCGACATAAGGGTTTGCAAACTTATCTCTATACTCTGCAACCTTCTTTTCTAATATTTCTTCTGAGTTATCGGCATTATTAATCTCTTTACGATAGATTATATTTGCTGCACCGCGCGGCCCCATAACTGCTATCTCTGCAGTTGGCCAAGCAAGTACTAAATCAGCATTCATCGACTTACTACACATAGCAATATATCCCCCACCATAAGCCTTCCTAGTTACTAGAGTAACCTTTGGCACCGAGGCTTCTGTGTAAGCATAAAGCATCTTAGCACCATGACGAATAATACCGTTATATTCTTGACTAACTCCTGGTAAGAAACCTGGCACATCAACTAATGTTAATAGCGGAATATTAAAACTATCACACATCCTAATAAATCTAGCTGCCTTATCCGAAGCATTGATATCTAAACATCCTGCCTTATATTTAGGTTGGTTAGCTATAATACCTACAGATTTACCATTAAGTCTAGCTAATCCTACTACAATATTCCTGGCATAATCTGCTTGCACTTCAAAGAAAGTACCTGGGTCAATAATATGATTAATGACTTCTTTCATATCATAAGCTTCATTAGGGTTGCCAGGTATAATATCCTCTAATTGATCGTTCTCTTTTAAGTCGATATGATAATCTTCTATCTCTGGTGGGTCCTCCATATTGTTAGCTGGCAAGTAACTTAATAACTCTCTAATCTGCATAAGACATTCTTCTTCATTTTGAGTTGTGAAATGAGCTACACCACTTAATTGTCCATGAGCACCAACACCACCTAATTCTTCTGCTGAAACTTCTTCCCCTGTAACCGATTTAATTACACTCGGACCAGTTAAGAACATCTTACTTGTGCTTTCAACCATAAAGACAAAATCAGTTAATGCTGGTGAATAGACTGCTCCTCCGGCACAAGGTCCTAAAATCACAGAAATCTGTGGTACTACACCCGACATAAGTGCATTCCGTCTAAATATTTCTCCAAATCCATTTAAAGCCTCTACACCTTCTTGGATCCTTGCACCACCAGAATCATTCAAACCAATAAAGGGTGCTCCCATCTCATTTGCCATATCCATTACTTTACAGATCTTTTCTGCATGAGCTGCACCTAGTGAACCACCCATCACTGTAAAGTCCTGCGCAAAAAGATAGACCAAACGACCATCAATCGTTCCGTATCCAGTAACTACCCCGTCACCGACTGCCTTCTTATCTTCCATCCCATGTTCTGCATATCTTGGCTCAACAAAAGAATTAATCTCAACAAAACTATTTTCGTCTAATAAGAAATCAATTCTTTCTCTAGCCGTCATCTTCCCTTTCCTATGCTGCTTCTTGATTCTTTCCTTACCTCCACCTTGCCGTGCCTCTTCTTTCCGCTTACGAAGTTCATCTAATTTTGTTTCAATTCCCATCTCTATCTCACTCCTATAGGCTAAAATTTTTAATAGCTTATACTATTTAAGTTTATACTTAATCTTCATTCTTATTATTCCATTTATGCTAAATCTAATTTTTACATCTGCCGACATATTTCTTTGCCAGTATATATAACAATTTCTTTCCTTTCTTACTCATTTCCTGTGTTAGTCTTTTACAAAGAATCCTCAATTCTTTTGTGGTATCTATCTAAATGTTAAATATTAATCTCTTCTCACTAATTATTAGTTACGTTAAATAAAAAAAGCACCTACTCTTAGACCCTATTAAGATCTAAGAGTAGGTGCTTGAAAATTGTATTTTTAACTAAATAAATTTCATGCGGAATTTTAAATGTCAGCAATTAATTCTGCAAGAACCTTAAATATTAATTTTCAACTATTAAACCAGCAATTTCAATATCTACATTCATTACATTGACACCCGTACTATACTCAATCAGCTCTTTAACACTCAATTGTAATTCATGAGCAACTCTATGTAGTTGCCAACCGTACCCTATCGTCAAAATAATCAAAATTTTTGTTCCCTCATCATCTTGATCTACCTTAATCTTCTTAATGTCGACTATCCTTTGGTCCTGTTTCAAAGTATGTTCTATCAAATCTGTCATTGCCTGGTCTGCTATTAATAGTTTACCATAATAACTAAACTTAGGCCTTACTATAGTCTTTTCAGCCTTAATTTCATCATCCTTATTAGAAAATAGCAGTTCAAGTTTTTCTAATAATTGACCTGAAAATTTAGGTTTAACTTCAATATTAGGTACTGGAATAACATGCTTTCCCTTCTTTTGCCGATGATACTTGGCTTTTTCTATCTCTTCTGGCGAGGCTATATCTTCAATTCTAATTATCTCCTGTGGTTCAGGCAACTCTAAAGCAGTAATGATCCTATTAATCATCTTCAATGAAGTTCCTAAGATTAATAAGCTCTCTACTTCATACTCTTTAATTACCTCTTTAACCTCGCTAGCATGCTCTTTTTCCATAAAGATAGCACGTTTAACCGCTTTAATTTTACTATCTTCTTCTTTGGCTGACTTTCCTGCTATTACTTTACTTCCTCTAATCAAAAGTCCATCATCTATAATATAGTTAATATTATTACCAAAAGCTACCATCCGGGCCCGATGACTCTTCCCGGTTCCACTTGGACCTACCAACGCATATACATTCATATTTTCACCTCAAATGAACTAATTTACCTATTATCTATTATATCTAGGCTCCTTTACATAATTAGTCAAAATAAACCAACCGCCAGCCATAGCTATTCCAGCGAGACTAAATGCTGTAAAATAGTTAAATATATCAACTAAAACTCCACCAAACATAATAATTGCAGCTGTTGATAGACCCGCTAATGAATTAGTTACTCCTACATAGGTTGATACTTTCTCTGGCGGGCAAAATTCTGGAATAATATTTAATAATGAAATTCTATTAGCTCCTAAAGCAAAACCACTAAATATAAATACCAGATAAAAGACTAAGATACTCTTAGCGAAAATAGCTATGACTATAGCTAAAACATTTAAGACTGCTCCCCACTCTAAAACTAACTTATGGCCTTTCTTATCACCAACCCAACCCCAAAATAAATAAGCAACTGCCTGAGCTGATAATAGAATAGTCGTAAAGTACCCAACTGTCTTATCAGTAGCCCCTAGCAGATCAATTCCAGCTGCTGTGTAAAGACTGTTTGCCATCCAAAAGAATTGGATTAACACATTTGCTATTAAATAATTACGATAATTATCATCTTGTTTGATTATTTGCGGCAACTCACTAAAGTATTCTTTTAAACTCTTCTTTTCATTACTTACCGGATAGACCGGTTCCTTCGACCCCCACACAAAGATATATGAAATAGTAGTACCTATAAATGCTAGCGAAAATAAGTAAACAAAGTTCATAGGAAAAGCATATTCCTTTAATATCCATCCAGCAACCATTGCTCCTATAATTCCCAAGATTCTACCTATGAAACTTCTAGTCCCAAAAAACTTCCCTCTTTTTCTAGTCGGAATTATTTTAGATATAAAACCAAACCAAATTGGAGTAAAGAATCCCGAAGAAAAAGCATAAAGTGCAAAGAATAAGAAGAAACCGAATAATAACATATCCTCTGAGCTTTTAGCAAAGAATAATGTACTTAAAGCCATTCCTAACCAAGCTAACCGTTGTAAACCGCCAAAAAGTAAAACAAACCCTTTCTTTTTCTTCTTATCTTCTACAAACTTAGCGGAAAGTATCTGAGGAATATAGTTGCCTAATCGGTCGAGTCCGCCAATCAAACTTACTAAAAAAGTTAAATCCGTTAGCTTTCTAACAAAAAGTGGTAAGATAGTACTTAATGAAACAAAGCTCTTACCAAAAGCAAAGAAAGCACCATCTAAAGTATTTAACGTAAAGTTACGTTTAAGATTTTCATCTACTTCTCTTTCAAACGCTTCTAGTTCTTTATTAGAAGCTCCATTTTCTAATTTTTCTTGTACTGCCATTAAGTATTGCCTCCATCTTTATTTTTCTACTCTGATTTAATATTGTATATCAGATTCTATTGTAATTAATCACATTACATGGTATAACCACAAAAAGGTCACCTTTCGCGGCAGAATACATTTTTGTGTTCTAATCATTATATATATTATTTCTTTCACATACATTTGCCTTTGTATTTAATATATAATTATAATCCTATCGAGTAGTAGAGAAATAATAAATGGCGAAAGAATCTACCTTAACTATCTAATCCATAATCCTCTAATAATTTCACAAACTCTTCTCCAGTTATAATTTCAGTACCAATCTCTTTGGCTTTATCTAACTTAGACCCAGCTCTTTCCCCAGCAATTAAAATATCAGTATTACCACTCACACTGCTAGTAGCTTTACCTCCTAATGCCTTAACCTTATCCTTAGCTTCACTACGGGTTAACCCTGGTAAAGAACCAGTAATAACTACTGTCTTATCATTAAAGATATTGTCATCTCCATCAGTCGCTATCTCTATAGATTCATGAGTTGGATTAACACCAACTTCTAACATATCTTGAATACTCTGTTGTACATTCTCATCATTAAAAAAGTTAACTATTCCTTTAGCTACTACTTCACCAATTCCATTAATCTCTAATAATTCTTCTTCTTTAGCTTCTATTACTGCATCTAAAGATTTAAATTCATCAGCTAATAACTGAGCTATATTCTTGCCTACATTGGATACACCTAAACCATAGATGAAAGATGACAACGATACATCTTTACTCTCTTCAATAGCATCTAATAAGTTTCTTGCCTTCTTTTCACCAAATCTATCTAGTTCTAATAAATCTTCAAAATCTAATTCGTAAAGATCAGCTATATCTCGCAATTCTAACTCTTCATATAACTGCGCCGCTGTCTTATCACTAAAGGTTTCGATTTCCATTGCATCTCGACTGGCAAAATGTGATAATCTCGAAACTAATTGTGGCTTACAAGATAATGAATTAGGACAGAAGATATGAACTCCATCTTCTATTAATTCACTTCCACAAGCCGGGCACTCTTCTGGTTTATTAATAGGCTCTATCTCTCTTCTATCATCTTCCTCAATCTCTACTCTCCCCATAATTTCTGGTATTACATCATTAGAACGACGCAGCCATACTCGACAACCCTTCGCTACATCCTTACGTTGGATATCATCCCAATTATTTAAAGTTGCTCTTTGAATTGTAGCTCCTTCAATATCAACCGGCTCTAATAAAGCCACAGGAGTTAACTTTCCTGTTCTCCCTACTTGCCAAATGATATCTTCAAGAGTAGTCGTTACTTCTGTAGCAGCAAACTTATAAGCAATCGCCCAACGAGGTGCTTTGGCAGTATAACCTAAAACCTCTCGGGTGCGTAAATCATTAATCTTAATTACCATACCATCTATTAGATAATCCAATTCTTCTAATTCATCTTCAACTCTTTCCATCTCTTCAACAACATCATCTATATCAGTAAAAGTCTTTACATAATCATTAACCATAAATCTATTCTCACGAAGAAACTCTAAAATTTCTAAATGTTTGTCAAACTCTACTCCCTCATAATAACCAATATTATAAAAGAAAGCATCTAGATTACGTCCTGCTGTTGCTTTGGGATCTAAATTCCTCAATGCTCCTGCTGCTGCATTCCGCGCATTCTTTAATGGAGTTTCAGCCTGTTTATTATATTCTTCTAAGACCGATAAACGCATAATTCCTTCACCTTGTACTTCTAAAGTTCCAGCTTGAAATGGAATCTCTAAAGGAACTGTCTTAATCGTCTTCACCTGTTCTAAAATCGCTTCACCTACTTCACCATTACCCCGAGTAGCTGCTTGAACCAATTTCCCATCATTATATGTAAGGTTAATAGTTAAACCATCAAACTTATATTCTACAGTATAAGTTGGTTTAGGCAAAGAAGCATCAGAGTTCCCCTGATTATATTCAGCAATTAAACGTCTTACTCTTTGGTCCCAATCTCGCAATTCCCCACCGCTTTGCGCTTTATCCAGACTCCATAATGGAGCTAGATGACGATGAGAATTAAATGCATCTAAAGGTTCTCCACCTACTCTTTGAGTTGGAGAATTCGGTAATCTTTCACCAGTCTCTTCTTCCAATTCTACCAATCTATCATAAAGTCTGTCATATTCGCGGTCACTAATTAATGGTTCATCTAAGACATAATAATAATAACTATACTTATTTAATTTTGCAACTAAATTTTTCATCTCTTCTTTAAGTTCCTTGGTCTCTGACATCCCAATCACCTCGTACATCATTTTAACATTAATTAATAAAGTTGTCTAGAAAGAAAAAAGACATACCCTAAAGTAGGACATGTCTTCTCTATTCTAACACAAGCTTACTTTACACAGCCTCTTTTTGGTGATGACTGCTTTGTTTATTTAATTTAATACTATCTTTAACATATAAATACCAATAAACCGCTGCTACAAATAAACCAGCTCCTACTATGTTACCTAATAAAACTGGAATAGCATTATTAATTATAAATGCGGAGACATTAGTCGCTCCCGTCATAATTCCTAAAGGTACGAAGAACAGATTAGCAACAATATGTTCAAAACCTAAAGCAACAAAAGTCATAATCGGGAACCAAATACCAATAATTTTACTAGCTACATCATCGGCAGCAACAGCTAACCAAATTGCTAAACCAACTAGCCAGTTACATCCTACAGCCCTCCAAAATGCCTGACTAAAAGTAAGGCTTACTTTAGCCTGAGCAATCGCTTGTACTTTACTCAACCATGGTTCAACAGTTAAAAGTCCTGTTTGATACGATAAGAAATAAGCTACAAATAACGCTCCTAATAAATTACCTAAAAATACAAAAATCCAGTTCCTTAGAAGCCCCGCCCATTTAGCCTTTCCTGAAAAACATGCTAAAGGAATTGCCGTCATATTTCCAGTAACTAATTCTGAACCTGCTAACAATACTAAAACTAATCCAACAGAGAAGACTGTTCCACCAACAAACTTAGTGAATGTCCCCCAAACTTCAACTGGCATGCCAGCTGTGATGCGAATGGCCATCATTGCCCCAAATGCAATGTATGCTCCTGCTAAAAATCCTAATACAATTAACTTCTTCCAGTCCTTCTTTGCTTTCTTACTACCTGTTTCAATCATAGCTCGTGTTATTGAATCTGGTTTCTTGAATCCCATTTTCTCCACCTCCTAAAATTTTAGTTATTATCATTTAATATTAAATGCAAGTTATATTCCAAGGATGGCCAAAAATAATTATTTTATAGATTTTTTAGCATTAATTACATAAAAGTTCATATTACTACATTTTATATTACATGTTATAACAATAAATATAAAAATATCCTAGTTATAAAAATCACAATATACATAATTGTCATTATATTTAAAGTATTATCTTCTAAACTTAGGTTTGCTTGTTAGATTTTATAACACTTTTTCTCTAAACCACTTATTAACAACTACTTAAGCTTACTGTTATATTTTTTACCACTGTTACAAAATATAACACTTCGAGAATACAGATAATAAAGAACAAAATCAATAATTTGAAATCAAGTATAATTTCCTAGTAAGATAAAAAAGGAGCTATTTAGAATTGCAATCTAAATAGCTCCTAATTCTCAAACATATTAAATTACTTGAATAATAATTTAATTTTCAATATCTATATCATATTTATTAAGTTTTCTATATAATGTATTTCTACTTATCTTTAGACATCGAGCTGTTTGACTAATGTTCCCTTCAAAATGTTCAAGCGCCTCTCTAATGGCCTTGGCTTCAGCTTCCTCTATAGACAACAATTTACTACCATTCTCTAATTTTGCTACAACCTCTTGCTTCTTAAGATAGTCAGGAAGGTGTTCTTTCTTAATTACTGTTCCCTCCGTTAGATTTAAAGCTCGCTCAATTATATTCTCTAATTCTCTTATGTTACCTGGCCAGTTGTAATTTCTAAATATTACTTTTACCTGCTCCGATAAATCAAGATTAGGCTTTCCTAATACTTTACCTAATTTTTGTAGCAAATGTTTAGCCAAAATAATTACATCGTTTTCTCTTTCTCTTAAAGGCGGAAGATTTATATTAATTACATTTAAACGATAATAAAGGTCTTTTCTAAATTTATCAACTTCAACTCTTGCCTTCAAATCCTTATTAGTAGCAGCAATAATCCTAACATTAATAGGAATTAGTTCATTGCTACCGATCCGACCAACCGTTTTTTCTTGCAAAATACGTAGTAATTTAACCTGAGCATTAAGGTTCATCTCTCCAATCTCATCAAGAAAGATAGTCCCTCCATCAGCTATTTCAAATTTACCAGGCTTGCCACCCTTTTTAGCACCGGTAAAAGCCCCTTCCTGATAGCCAAAGAGTTCACTTTCTATTAAATCTTTTGGAATAGCTCCACAATTAACCGCTACAAACTGTCCTTCCTGACGAAAACTTTGGTTATGAATAGCTTGAGCAAATAATTCTTTACCAGTACCACTTTCCCCAGTTAATAAAATTGTAGAATCACTAATAGCTACTTTTTGTGCCATCTTAATTGCATCAGTTATTGCTTTACTTTCTCCTATTATATTACTAAAAGAATAATTCGCTCTTTTTTCTATTTCCTTGGTCATAGACTTATCTTGTGCATTAAAATCATTGACCTTAACTACTAACCCTGTAACTTCTTCATCTTCATTAAAAATTCTTTGAGCTTTAGAAGTAACCTGCAGTTTTTCTCTCTTTAAATTCCAAACTATTTCTTCTTTATGCTGTCCTTCAGTTGTTAATTCCATTAATGAAGAGAATGTAGAATCCGGAAAAAAAGTTTCAAGTTCTTTACCAATACATTCTTGAGGTGCATGTCCTAATAACTTACTCCCTTTTTGATTTATTTGAGTAATGACTCCGTTTTTATTGATAGTAAAGAACCCTTCTGATGATGAATTTAAGATTAATCTCTGCTTCTTTTCAGAAATCATCAACTCTTGCTGCATATTCCTTAATAACAACTGTTGCCTGATAGCATTAGTAGCAGCCACTACCATTCCTAACGTATGCTGATGAGCACTCTGATAATTACCCGAAACATCTAAAACTCCTATAAAATTATCATCAGCATCAAATATTGGCGCAGCTGAACAAGTTAAGAAGTGATTTTCTTGAGAAAAATGTTCACTTGCATATATATTCAAAGGACTTTGCTCTTCAATAACTGTCCCAATAGCATTAGTACCTTTTATTCTTTCATGCCAACTTGCACCTTCAATTAAATAGACAGCTTGAGCTGAACTCATAAAGCTATCATCACCAATGCTTTTTAATATATATCCTTGCTCATCAGTTAAAAGCATCATGAAATTTGAGCCTTTAATAGCTTTATATAGCTCTTTCATAATCGGTGTAGCTATTCTAATTACTTCTTCATACTTATCTAGTTTCTCTCGCAGATTATTTTCCTGCAAAATGTGAGTTGAAGAATCTTGCAAAGGGTCAATTTTATATTCCGCACATCTTTGCCATGACCTTTTAATCTCCTGGTTTAAACCTTGCTTTATTCTCCCTTGAGAAATATAAGCCTGCCATGCATTAGTTATCTTCTCTAAATCTTTTTCCATTTATAATGACCCCTTCCTACTTGCAATGTTAGCTAGTAGTAATTATTGACTTCTTCTCAATGATAAGATTCTACAATTATTGTATTAATCCTGCAATACTTAAATAATTAACTATATTTAATCTTAATACTCCACAGAGAAAAAACTAGAAGCATAAAAGCTTCTAGCATCAATTATAATAAGTATTCTAAATTATTATTTTTTAAGAATTTATTCTTTAGAGTTATCAACAACTTTTTCTTCTATTTCCTGAGCTGCTGACTTAAATTCACTAATCCCTTTACCAATTGACTTACCTATCTCCGGTAGTTTACTAGGGCCAAAAATCACTAAAGCTATAACCAAAATTAAGATTAATTCTGTAGGACCTAAACCAAACATTCTCTTTCCTCCTTACTATTTATGTGCATCCTCATGGCACGAACCACAACCCATCTTACCGCGAGTCCAGCCTCCTTGTTCAAAAGCTTTTCCTTTAGCATGACAACTTCTACATCTTTCTGTTGCTCCTGAAAGTTCATACTTTAGTACAAATTCACCGTCATAACTTGCATTTAAAAGCTCTACTGCTTTGGCTGCTACATCCCCTGTAAGTCTAGCACATCGCTCACTACGTTCAGAATCACCACTTGCATAATCTGATTCTTTACACCAGTTAGTAACCGATGCATGACAGAGTGGTGAATTAGACACACTTTGAACTAATACTTCATCACTCTTATATTTATTAACTAAGAATTTATGTTCTTTAGCATACTTATTACTTATATCACTTGGAAATTCGAATTCCGTGTACCAACCCATCAATTCATTTACTAATTCTTTATAATTATCCTCACCTGCTATTAAAGTTATAACAGCTGCTGCACCATTTAATGCTCCACAGACAGTCGTCCAACCAACTATACCTCCTTCACCATAACGCATCATATCAATTGGCATCATTGTATAAGGATAACCTATCTCATCTTTCAAAACATCAATTATTGCTGAAAATGCTCCATAGCAACAAGCCCCTTGATAATAACCAAAGTGTCCTTTCTTTCTTACCACTTCAGGATCTAATTTTTTATATGGCCAAGGCCATTCCATAGTTCCTTCTGCATCAACCGAAGAGTTCGATAGATTTAAACTAGCAGTTGCCATCATAGTACCAACTACCACTCCACCTGCACTAGCTAAGAATTTTCTTCTCGACAGTTCTTCCTTATTCTTTTCAGTCATAATCTTCACTCCTTAATATAATATTGAGTTCACATGATTATTCAATCTAGTACCAAGTCCCTATTAAACTTAAGATTATTTAATCCCCCCCTCCCCTATTTAAAATGATAAAAGGTCAAGATTTGGAAACTCCAAATCTTGACCTCTGGACTACAGTCTCTGGGCTATTTAAGTTTTAATTAAAACCTTGTGTAAGTTATTTCTTTCACAAAATTTCTAATATGTTACTCTCACATATTAACTTTTTGAAACCAAACCTTAATAACATCTCTAATCTATTATTACAGATTATATTTCTTTCCCCTATATTAAAACCTTATTATCTAGCCAACCTATCAATTCTATATTGGCCATTTGTTTTCATTATATTAATATGCTAATAGGTTGTATCCAAATAAAGAATAGACTAGAAGCACTTAAGCCTCTAGCCTTAAATGATTATTCACTATATCTATTCATATATTAATTTTAGGAAGGGATAGAAGAACTAAACTGATCAATCTTCATCCTTGGAACTATCAATATCTTCAATACCTTGAGCTGCTGACTTAAACTCTTTGATACCTTTTCCAACAGCTTCTCCTATATCTGGTAACTTACTAGGACCAAAGATTACTAACCCAATAACTAAAATCAATATTAATTCTGTAGGACCTAAACCAAACATGTTTATCCCTCCTATTAAGAATCATGTGGGTCATCATGACATGTTGTACAGTTCATCTTGCCTCGTGTATTTTCTAGCATACTATCTTTAGTATGACAATTCATACATTCCTTCGCTTCTTCAGGAATTTCATAAGCTGGCACAAAGTTTCCAGCTAACTTTGCATTTAATAATTCTGCCGCTTTAGCCGCTACATCACCAGCTAATCGACCACAACGATCAGCTCGTTCTTGAGAAAATGACTTCTTACCTGATGCCTCACACCAGTTAGTAACTGATGCATGGCAAAGTGGATTTCCAGCTACACTTTTAGCTTGACTACTATTCTCCTTTCGAGGTAAAGGAGTTTCACTATACCAGCCAAATAACTCCTGAGTTAATTTCATTGTATCTCCTGTTCTACCATATAATAGTGAAAAAGCAGCTCCAGAACCATTTACTGTTCCACAAAGAGTTGCCCAACCTGCTCCACCTCCAGCTCCAAACCACATTGTTTGAGACGGAACCTTATCAAATGGATGTCCTAATTCTTCAGTTAAAGCTCTAAAAGTAGCTTCACCGCAATGATTACCTTCATGATAGTATTTAGTTCCTTTTTCTCTTACCTTCTCTACATCCAACTTTTTATCAAAATAATTTGTCCATGGATATTCCGGGAGTCCTCCAGCCTCTGCTTCTGAACTTGATAAACTTAAACCTGTACCTGCTACAATCGCTCCAACTGCTACTCCTCCTGCACTAGCTAAAAAATTTCTTCGAGACATCTTTTCATTCTTCTTATCTGTCATTTTTCGCACCCCCAAGTTAGTTTTAGTAAATTATTGTAAAAACCTATCCTTAATTCCCTTCCCCTTTTAACATGCTTTTATGTTAGAAATAAAATCTTAAATTATAAGATTTATCCCCCCTTCCTTAAAGCAATATATTTTTGTGAAAATGAATTCTTTCACTAATAAATCTTGAAAAATAATATTGTCTACTCTTA
>Ga0247721_100098_pt1 | contig 40326 bp, 40 predicted proteins | sample MSEWel2017_08_16_FD_189089 | JGI IMG/M metagenome (GOLD analysis project Ga0247721, IMG submission 189089) | Subsurface sediment microbial communities from gas well in West Virginia, United States - MSEEL Well Study Marcellus 3H_2017_08_16 | ecosystem: Environmental > Terrestrial > Deep...
CCTGAGAAAATAACCGACAGCAATTAGTAGAAATAATGATATAATTTGGGTTATGACTACCTGAAAATTCAAAGTACTGCCTCCTTCTGAAAAGCTTTAGTTATCGGTAGATTTTATTATTAAGTAAGTTTAATTAAATTTGTTTCTAAATCATAAATATTCTATCAAATTATTCTACCACAGAAGTATCTAGCTGTAAAGTTTGCTAAGCTGGAGTTTTATGTGATAAACTTTTATAAGGACAGACAGGACAGCAATAATAATTATAGAGGAGTGCCAATTTTGAAAAAAGATGAAATTAAAACTTTTAAAATAGAAGATTTAGCTCATGGTGGAGATGGAGTAGCCAGAGCAGAAAATGGGAAGGCTGTTTTTGTTTCTCTAACTTTACCTGGAGATCTTGTAAAAGCAAAAATCACTAAACTCAAAAAAGATTATGCTTTTGCTGAGTTAATAGAGGTTATAGAAGCTGGAGGTGGTAGGATTAAAGCACCCTGTCCGGTTTATAATGAGTGTGGAGGCTGTCAGCTTCAGCATATTAATTATCAAAAAGAATTAGAATTTAAACAGAATAATCTTAAACAGTTAATTAATCGGATAGCAAAAATTGAAGAGTTTAAATTAAGGGATGTGCTGGCGGCAGATGATGATTTTCGCTACCGCAATAAAGCTCAATTTCCACTGGATTTAAATGATGAAAATCAGATAACTGCCGGTTTTTATAAAAGAGGAAGTCATGAGATTGTGCCAAATCATGAATGTCTGATTCAGCATCCATTAATCAACAGAATTTTAAGAATCACACTGGAAGAATTAAATAAATTTCAGTTAAGTGTCTACAATGAGAATACTCTGCAGGGACTGCTGAGGCACCTGGTAATTAGAGTTGGAACCTGTACCAACCAGGCTTTGCTGGTAATGGTCACTAATGGTGATGACTTTATTGATAAAAATTTAATTGCCAGGACTCTGATGCGTAAAATTCCTGAGTTAAAAGGTGTAGTTCAAAATATAAATACTAAAAATACAAATGTTATTTTTGGTAAAGAGGATCTACTTTTAGCCGGTAAGAATAAAATTACTGAATATATTGGTAAGACAGCTTATTCAATTTCTGCCAGATCATTTTTTCAGGTTAATACCATGCAGGCCAAAAAGTTATATGATACAGCAGCAAAATATCTGGGAGATGATGGTAGTGCAAGGGTGATTGATGCTTTCTCCGGTACGGGTAGTATTGCCCTTTATCTGGCAGATCAGGCAGAAAAGATTTACGCAGTTGAATCTTTAAAATCCGCTGTAGAAGATGCCAGAGCCAATGCTCAATTAAATCAGATTAATAATGTAGAATTTGAGCAGGGTTTGGTAGAAGATAAACTGCCAGAATTATTAACAAAAGATCAGATTGATACAATTATTTTTGACCCTCCTCGTAAGGGATTGGATGAAAAAACAATTGATTTATTACTGGAAAATAAGCTTGAAAAAATAATCTATATTTCCTGTAATCCAGCTACTCTGGCAAGAGATCTAAAGCGGTTAAAAGCAAAATATCAATTAGTAGAAATTCAGCCTGTAGATCTTTTCCCTCAGACTTACCATATAGAATCTGTTGCTTTTTTGAATAAAACTTAAAAATTGTGTGTTTTTTGCGGAATATATCAAATAAAAATGAAACGATTTTTTGATAAAAAGCTTGCCAAAACTGGTATCCTTATGATATATTATTATAAAGTTGGATTTTATATTTGATAATTATGTTACTCCATAATTGGAGGTTAAATTATGAATTTATTTCTATTGATTATTTTTGTGATAGTTGGAATTGCGGGCCTGATTTATAATGTTGATTCTGGTGTTTTTATCGGATTGGGATTAATACCCTGGCAGATTTTAAAAATAAAAATCAAGAGAAAATTTGTCTTAACCGCTATAATTATTTCTTCGGCAGCAGGGCTTGGATATTTTATTTATCATTCAAAGTGGTTAATTGCTGCTTTATTTGTCTTTATCCAACTTTATAATTACTGGGGTTATTTAAATATTGTCAATGAATAAAAACTAAATTATAAAATAGGATATGAAGGAGGAATAAAAATGCCGACATATTTATATGAGTGTGAAAAATGTGGTAGATTTGAAGAATTTCAAAATATTAGTGAGGATGCTTTAAAGGAATGTCCGGAATGCAGTGGTGAGGTTAAGAGGATTATTGGTTCACCGGGAATTATTTTTAAAGGATCTAATTTTTATGTGAATCAGGATAAAAAAAAATCAACTAACAGTTCTACTAAGAACTCAACTAAAAGTAATGAAAAAAAGAGTGAAAAAGTTTCTTAAATTATTTTTGGCTGGTGACAGACCAGTTTATATTTGAGCTATAAAATTACACAAATAAGCCGGCCTTAGTGCCGGTTTTAATTTTTTTTATCTCTGATAGAAGTTAAATTCTGCTGTCAAATTTCCTGGGCCTGCCCCAGGGAAGGTCAGTTTATTTTTAAAATGAAAGAAGGTAAAAAAATGACTATTGTAGCTGCTAAAAAATGTTATAGTTATCAGGAAAAAGAACTTTCTGAAAAATTGGATTTTTTGCTGCAGGAACTTGGAGGGCTGGAAAAGTTTATTAGGGCCGGTGATCGGGTAGTTTTAAAAACAAATCTGTTAATGGGGAAAGCGCCAGAGGCGGCTGTAACCACTAATCCGGAATTTATAAGAACTCTGGCCAGAAAGGTTAAAGCACTGGGAGCAGAAGTGCTTATTGCAGATAGTCCAGGAGGTCCTTTTAATAAAAGTTTGCTCAAAAGAGCCTATCAGAAAGCGGGTCTTTATGAGCTGGCTGCAGCAGAAAATTTGAAATTGAATTATAATACTGATTCTCAAAAACATGAACATAAAGCAGGGAAAATCAATAAATCTTTTCAGCTGGCCTCTTATCTAGAAACTGCTGATTTAGTAATCAACTTACCAAAATTAAAAACCCATGGTTTAACAATGTATACAGGAGCAGTTAAAAATCTTTTTGGCTGTATTCCGGGAGTTCTGAAAGCAGAATATCATCTGCGGATGCAGTCAGTTGATGATTTTTCGCGGATGTTAAATGATCTGGCAGCACTCGTTGCTCCAGAATTAACAATTATGGATGCAGTTGTGGGCATGGAAGGAGATGGTCCTTCTAATGGGCAGCCAAAGGAGTTTAATTATTTGCTGGCCTCTACCTCTCCTTATTATCTTGATTTAGCAGCTGTTAAACTAATGGGAATTACACCTGAGGAAAAAGTTCCTTCAATTAAGGCAGCTCTGGCTGATCAGTTTATTAAAAAAGAAAAGTTAGAGCTCAGGGGAGATGAGATCAAGCCGTTAACTAATGTCAAAATTCCAAAAATAGAAAAGGGAAATAATCTGTTTGATGCAAAATTACCTGATTTTTTGTCTGATATTTTAGAAAAATTTTTGCGTCCTAAACCAGTTTTCAAAGAAGAAAAATGTGTGGGCTGCAGGACCTGTGCTGAAAACTGCCCGCCTGAGGCAATTACAATGATTGATAGTTTTCCAGAAGTGGAATTGGAGTCATGTATTCGCTGTTTCTGCTGTCAGGAACTTTGTCCCTATGATGCAGTAGAAATTAAATATCCACTGCTGGCCAAGCTGCTTTTTTCAAACTAATGGAGGTTTAAAAGAAAATGAAATTAGGAGTTATTTCAGATACCCATTTGCCCAATGCAGATCAAGATTTCCCCGAAGAACTGATTGCAGAATTAAGAAAAGTTGATTTAATTATTCATGCTGGTGACCACTGTGAAGAACGATATTTAAATAAATTAAAATCGGTTGCGGAAGTTAAAACTGTTGCCGGCAATAGAGACAGCTATCCCTTACAGAAGAAATTAAAAGATAAATTAACTTTTGAAACTGCCGGTCAGAAAATTTCTGTTATTCACGGTCATCAATTTCGGGGTAAAAATATTCTTCAGGGTTTAAATTACACATTTGTTGATAGTGATATTATTGTCTTTGGTCATACACATCGACCTTTTAATGAACATTTGAGTGATAAATTATTTTTTAATCCGGGCTCACCAACTGATAAACGACTGGAAAAAAACTATACATTTGGTATAATAGAAATTGAAGAAGAAATAAAAGCTGAAATTAAAATTTTGAAGGAGGAATCTTAATGTCAGTACATGATACAGCAAGAAGACTGCAGAGAAAGTTAAAAAATTCCGATGAATATCAAAAATATCAGGAATTACGGGAAAAAGTGATGGAAAAAGAGGGTTCCAAAAAGATGCTTCTGGATTATCAAAATTTGATGATGGAGATGCAGAGCAAGAGAATGTCAGGAGAAGAATTGAGTCAGGAAGATAAAGAAAAACTGCAGAACCTGCAGAATTTCATTGAGATTAATAATAATGTAAAAAAATATTTAGAGGCAGAATATGCTTTGAGCCAGACAATACAGGATATTCAAAAAATAATATTTTCTGATATTCAAGTTGGGATTCCAGAGGAAGAATTACAGTCTGAGGCAGAAAATGCCGAAGCAGCTGAAACAGCTGATTCAGAAAAAAATAATGAAGACACTGCTGAATCTGAAGTTAGTGGAAAATAAATTAAAAAAGCATCCTCAGATGAGGATGCTTTTAAACTCTTTTTCTATTTAAATGATAAAAATTTTTAATTGTTTAAAGAATTAAACAGGTTGTACTTCTTTAACACCGTCAACATTTTGTTTTAAAGTTCTTTCAATACCATTTTTTATGGTCAAGGTTGACATTGGACAGCCGCTGCAGGCACCTAAAAGTTTCACTTTAACGACTCCATTTTCAGTAACTTCTACTAATTCAACATCTCCACCATCAGCCTGAAGACTTGGTCTGATTTTATCAATATATTTTTGTACTTCTTCTTTCATACTTGCACCTCCTAAATTTACATTTAATTATATTATACAAAAAAACTCAAGATTTTACAAGCATAAATTTAAAAGGAATGATTTAAATGTCCGATTTTATCCATCTTCACAATCATACCGCCTTTAGTCTACTGGATGGGGCAATCAGAGTGGATTCCTTAATCAAAAAAACAAAAGAATATGAGATGTCAGCAGCTGCCATAACTGACCACGGTGTTCTTTATGGCATGATCGATTTTTATAGAAAAGCAAAAAAAGAAGGGATTAAACCAATTATCGGGGCCGAGCTTTATCTGTCACCGGGCAGTCGCTTTGAAAAGAGCCGTAAACGCTATCATTTAGTACTGCTGGCCCAGAACAAGCAGGGATATCATAACTTGATCCAGCTGGTTTCTAAAGCCTGGCTGGAAGGGTTTTATTATAAACCCCGGGTTGATAAAGAACTGCTGGCAGAATACAGTCAGGGCCTTATTTGTCTGTCTGCCTGTCTGCAGGGAGAGATACCGCAGCTTTTAATAAACGGGAATTATGATCTGGCAGAAAAGGCTGCTTCTGATTATCAGTCCATTTTTGGTAAAGAAAATTTCTTTTTAGAGCTGCAGGACCATAATCTGCAGCAGGAGAAAGAGGCAGCTCAGGGTTTACTCAGATTAAGTCGGGAAAATAATATTCCTGCTGTCGTTACCAATGACAGCCACTACCTAAATCAAGAAGATGCAGAACTGCAGGATATTTTACTTGCCCTGCAGACCGGAACAACTGTTGATGATGAAAATAGAATGACCTTTAGTGGAGAGGAATTTTATTATAAGTCACCGGCTGAAATGAGAAAACTTTTTCCTGAGCTTGATTCTGCCTATCAAAACACTGTCAGGATTGCGGATCGAGTTGAGGTTGATCTGGACTTTAATCATTTTTATCTGCCCGAATATCCGGATCTGGGGGAAGAAAAATCTCCAGAAGATCTGCTGAAAAAATTATGTTTTGAGGGCTTAAAGGCAAAAGATATGGCTTCTAATCAGGAAGCTGTGGAGAGACTCAAATATGAGCTCAAGATTATTTTTGAGATGGGTTATGCGGCCTATTTTTTAATTGTCTATGATTTTGTAAAATATGCAGAAGACAGCGGGATTATGGTTGGTCCAGGTCGAGGATCAGCTGCCGGGAGTTTAGCTGCCTACCTTTTAAATATTACCAAAGTTAATCCTTTAAAATATGGTTTAATTTTTGAACGATTTTTAAATCCAGAACGGGTAACTATGCCTGATATCGATATTGATTTTGATGAGAATCGAGACCAGATTATTGAATATGTTAAGGAAAGATATGGTACAGAACGAGTGGTTCAGATTGGTACTTTCGGTACTATGGCGGCCAGGGCAGCAGTCAGAGATGTCGGCAGAGCACTGGCTATCCCCTACGGTAAAGTTGATCGAGTGGCAAAGTTGATTTCTTCTCGTAAAGGAATAGAGCAGTCCATGCAGGATCAAGATAAACTGCAGGAACTTTACCAGACCGATGGAGAAGTTAAAGAATTGCTTGATTATGCCAGAGGGGTTGAAGGCCTGCCGCGTCATATTTCGACTCATGCAGCAGGAGTTATCATTGGGGCGGAACCGCTGGCCCAGATTGTACCGCTGCAGAAGCAGGACGAGAGTGTAATTACCCAGCTGCCGATGGGAGATCTGGAGGCTCTGGGACTTTTAAAAATGGACTTTTTAGGATTGAGAAATTTAACAGTAATCAAAAATACTCTTAAATTAATCAAAGATCGCCATGATAAAAATATAGATATCGATAATATTCCACTTGACGATCAAGATGTATATCAGTTTCTTTCTACCGGAAAAACAGCTGGTGTTTTTCAGATGGAGTCGTATTTATTTCAGTCATTAAATAAAAAAATGAAGCCGGAACGCTTTAATGATTTAATTGCCATGCTGGCTCTGGGGCGCCCAGGTCCTCTGGGAAGCAACATTGTTGATGATTTTATTGATATCAGGCACGGTAAAAAAGAAGCAGAATATTTACATCCTAAATTAAAACCAATTTTAGAAGAAACCTTTGGTATGATTTTATATCAGGAACAGGTAATGGAGATTGCAAGTGCTCTGGCTGGTTACAGTATGGGCGAGGCGGATCTTCTGCGGCGGGGAATGGGGAAAAAGAAGTTAAAATTAGTAGCAGCAGAAAGAGAAAAATTTGTTAAGGGAGCAGTAGAGCGGGGGATTGAGGAAGAAACTGCTCAGAAAATTTTTGACCAGATGGAGTTTTTTGCCGGCTATGGTTTTAATAAATCACATTCAACTGCTTACGCTTTTTTAGCCTATCAGACTGCCTATCTAAAATATCATTATCCAGCTGAATTTATGGCTGCCTTGTTTTCTTCAGTAATGGGTAATCAGGATAAAATTGCAGATTATATTAAAGCCTCACGCGAAATTGATCTGGAGATTTTACCACCTGATATCAATCACAGCTGCCACGACTTTACTGCTGAGAATGGGGGACAGATTCGTTATGGACTTAAAGCAATTAAAAATGTGGGTTCTGGAACAATTAAAGCTTTAGTAAATGCAAGAAATGAAAAAAAATTTACTTCTTTAATTGATTTTCTAAAACGAGTTGATATTTCAGCAGTTAATGTGCAGAGCCTGGAGGCCTTCATTAAGGCCGGTGCTTTTGATCAGATTGCTGTCAGCAGGGCTTCACTGCTTTTGAATTTTGAGGATTTATATAATAAATATAATAATTTATCCAAACATCGGGCTCAGGGTCAGCAGTCTTTTGCAGAATTATTTGAAGACCAGAATGAATTTTTAGAAGAAGATTTAAATTATACTGAGGTGGAAGAATTAAAAACTGAAACTATTCTGGAACAAGAAAAGGAATTTTTGGGGATTTATCTTTCGGCCCATCCTCTTGACCAATACCAGGATAAATTGAAGCACTTAAATATTTATTCTATTAATAAAGTTCTGCAAGTTCCAGAAGGGCAGAAAGTGTTGACAGCTGCCTATCTAATAAATTATAAAGAACATATTACCAAACGCAACAATAAAATGGCGTTTTTAACAGTCAGTGACCGGGAAGAAAAAATTGAAGTAATAGTTTTTTCTGATTTATTTAAAAAAATCAATTTTGATTTATTAGAAAATCGAGGCCTTTTAATTTATGGAGAAAAAAGTGATGAGCAGCTGATTGCCAAAAAAGTAATTTCTTTAAAAGATAAATTACTAATACTTGATATTTCTGAGCTGCCAAAAAACAGAATTGTTAAGTTGAAAAGATATCTCTTAAAAAAAGAAGGTAATGTTTCGGTTCTGTTGAAAAGGAATAATAGGCTGATAATAACTGCTGCTAAGTACAATATTAATATGAGTCAGCAGACGCAGAATGAATTAGCAAGAGCTCTAAAAAAATCAGAGTATAAATTTATCTAAGTTTAACCCTTTTCATTTCTTTGACTATTGGTCGAAAAAATGTGGTAAATCTGGCAAACCTTATCTGAAAAAATAGCAAAAATTCTTGACAATGCTTTTTCGCTTATTATATTATTAAGTGGGTAAAGGAGGAAAAACTATGGATGTTAATGCTGATTATATTTTAATTAAGGCTCTGGAAGATGGAGTTACAATTATTGGTTTAACCAGAGGTAAAGATACCAAATTTAATCATACAGAAAAATTGGATAAGGGAGAAATCCTGGCTGCTCAGTTTACCGAAAATGTTTCTGCAATGAAAATTAGAGGCAAAGCAGAGATAATGAGCAGACATGGTAAAGTTAATTCTGAAGGCAAATAATAGCTTTTTTTCGATGTATATAATTATCGGAAATTGAAAGGAGCTTATAATGTGGCAGGTTGTATATATAGCTTCTTCGAAAGAGGAAGCTGATAATATTTTAAAAATTATGGAAAAAGAAGGCTTTATGGTTCAGATTGATGCTGCTGGAGTCGATAGTTATCAGATTAAGGTTCCGGCAAGTGAAGCTGAAGAAGCCTATTCCTGTTTACATACAAATATTTAATTGGAGGTATAGAAATGAAAAAAATAGCAGTACTGACAAGTGGAGGAGATGCTCCAGGAATGAATCCTGCTATCAGATCTGTAGTGCGAACAGCTGTCTATAAAGGTCTGGAAGTAGTTGGAGTAAAACATGGATATAAAGGTTTAATTGAAAAAGATTTTTTACCAATGAATAGGGGAGCTGTTGCAGATATTGTCCAGCGAGGTGGAACAATCTTACTATCAGCTCGCTGTGAAGAATTTAAAACAGAAGCAGGCAGAAAAAAGGCCTATGCTAATATGAAAGCAGAAGGTATAGATGCCCTGGTTGTAATTGGTGGTGATGGTTCTTTAAAAGGTGTGCAGAAAATTAATGCTGAAAGTGATATTAAAGCAATCGGGATTCCAGGTACTATTGATAATGATTTGTCCTGTACTGATTATACAATCGGTGTTGACACAGCTATGAATACAATCTTAGATGCAATCAACAAAATTAGAGATACTGCAACATCTCATGAGAGAACCTTTGTAATTGAATGTATGGGGCGAGATTCTGGCTATTTAGCATTAATGACCGGTCTTGCTGGTGGAGCCGAATATATCTTAGTTCCCGAAATAGATTTTACACCACAGCAGGTTTGTGATAAAATTACACAAGGATTTGATAGAGGTAAGTTACATAGTCTGATTTTAATTGCAGAGGGTGTAAAAGCTCCATTTGCTGATTTAAGTGAATACAATGGAAGTCCGGGAATGGCTATGGGAGATTTGATTAGAGAAAGAACCGGCATGGAAACCAGAGTAACTATTTTAGGTCATCTGCAGCGCGGGGGAAGTCCTACAGCAACAGATAGAATTGTTGCCAGCCGTATGGGTGGTAAAGCTATTGACCTGTTACTGGAAGGTAAGAGAGATAAAATGGTTACCTATAAAGATAATTCAATTGGCTGCTGTGAAGTGGCAGATGCAATTAAAAAGACTGAAACCATAAATATGGATATTTATAATTTAGCAAATATTTTATCAATGTAAGTTAATAATTGGGAGGTTAATATGAGAAAAACGAAGATAGTATGTACTTTAGGACCAGCGACAAATGATAAAGAAATTATTAAAGAAGTTGTAGAGGCCGGGATGGATGTTGCCCGCATGAACTTCTCTCATGGAGATCATGCTGAACATAAACAGAGAATGGATCTGGTTAAAGCAGCTGAAAAAGAAACAGGTAAAACTGTAGGTATCATGCTTGATACCAAAGGTCCTGAGATTAGAACTGGAGAAATGAAAGGGGACAAGATTCAGTTAGAAGCAGAAACTGAACTTGTGATTACCCGGGAAGATGTGGAAGGAACAACTGAAATGATTTCTGTATCTTATAAAGATTTAGCTCAGGATATGGAAATAGGAAATAAAATTTTAATTGATGATGGTCTAATTGAACTTGAAGTTACAGCAATTGATGGTGAAGATGTAATTACCAGAGTTGTCAATGGTGGAGAACTAGGCTCTCGTAAAGGTGTTAACCTGCCAGGTGTTAAGGTGAGCTTACCAGCTTTAACTGAAAAAGATATTTCTGATATCCGCTTTGGTGTCGAACAGGGAATTCACTTTATCGCAGCTTCCTTTGTTCGTAAAGCCAATGATGTTATTGAAATTCGGAAAATTTTAGAAGAAAGTGGAAATGAAGATATTTTTATTATTGCTAAAATAGAGAACCAGGAAGGTGTAGAAAATCTGGATGCTATCTTAGAAGTAGCAGATGGAATTATGGTTGCCCGTGGTGACCTGGGAGTAGAAATTCCTGCAGAAAAGGTGCCAATTGTCCAGAAAATAATGATTAGAAAGTGTAATGAAGCTTCAAAACCTGTAATTACTGCAACTCAGATGCTTGATTCCATGATTAGAAACCCTCGCCCAACTAGAGCTGAGGCCTCGGATGTGGCTAATGCTATTTATGATGGGACAGATGCAACAATGTTATCTGGAGAATCTGCAGCCGGTAAATATCCTGTTGAATCAGTAAAGACTATGGCTCAGATTGCTAAAGAGGTCGAGAATTCTGAAAGCTATAAAGAAAAGTTTGCCGGTAAATATGAATTCGCAGCTGAGTCTGTTACTGCTGCAATTTCGCTTGCTACCTGTCAGACTGCCGAAGAACTGGGTGCAGAAGCGATTATTACCTCAACAGGTTCTGGTCTAACCGCACGTACAGTTTCTAAATATAGACCACAGACACCTATTATTGCTGTTACTCCAAATAAGAGAGTATTACATCAGCTGGCAATGACCTGGGGAGTTTCTCCATTACTTGCAGCCAGAAGTTCTACAACTGATGAAATGATGGATAATGCTATTTCTACAGCTGTTGACAATAATTTAATTAAAGAAGGGGATCTGGTAACAATTACTGCTGGTACTCCAGTTGGGATTTCTGGTACAACTAACTTAATTAAGGTAGATGTTGTAGGTAAACCAGTTGCTGATGGTCAGGGAATTGGTAAGAGTATAGCAGTTGGTAAAGCTAAGCTTGTTAAAACTGCAGAAGAAGCAGTGGCCAGGATTGAGGAAGGAGACATTATGATTGCTCCAATGACTGATCGCGACTTTGTACCTGCAATGAAGAAAGCAGCTGCAGTAGTTACCTTCAGTGGAGGTCTAACTTCACATCCAGCAATTGTTGGTCTTAATATTGGTATTCCTGTGGTAGTTAATACAGGTGATATTAGTGATGACTTCAAAGATGGTGAAGTAATTACTGTTGATGGTGTTAGAGGTTTAGTTTATAGAGGTAAGGCACATCTTAAGTAAATCAGAGTAAAAGTATATAAAATCATGGGGGGGCGGATTATATTTCGCCCTCTAAATTTTTTCTTAAGAGCTATTTCTAAACTTAGCAATAAAAACTGTAGTTTATGAATATTTTTTTACCTCATCACTTTACAATGATAAAGTAATAAAGTATAATAGTATAAAGAAATCGAGGGGGAAGAATAATGAAAAAAAATTTATTAAATCTTTTTGTAGTAGTTGTTTTAGCATTATTATTAATTGGCGGTAATGTAGTGGCCCAGGATTCTCTGGCGCAAATTAAGGAAAAAGGTAAAATGGTAGTTGGACTTGATGACAGTTTCCCACCAATGGGTTTTAGAGATGAAAGTGGTGAAATTGTTGGTTTTGATATAGATTTAGCAAAAGAAGCAGCCAAAAGAATCGGTGTTGAGGTAGAATTTAAGGCTGTTGACTGGGATGGAGTTATTTTAAGTCTCAAAAATGGGATGATCGATGTAATCTGGAATGGTTTAACAATTACTCCCGCAAGAGAAGAGAGTATTGATTTTACTCAACCTTATCTTGAAAATTCACAGAGTATTATAGTTCAGGCAGACAGTGATATTGAAACTAAAGCAGATCTGGCCGGTAAAGTTGTAGGCATTCAGCTCGGCAGTAGTGCAGTTAGTGCAGTAGAATCTGAGCCGGAAGTATTAGCAGCATTTGAAGAATTACGCAAATTCTCTAATAATACTGAAGCTTTAATGGACTTACAGACCGGAAGAGTTCAGGCAGTTGTTTTAGATGTGATAGTAGGGCGTTATTATATGAGTAAACGTCCGGGACAGTTTAAGGTATTAGAGGATAACTTTGGAGCTGAAAAATATGGGGTTGGTGTTCGTGAGAATGCTGATTCATTCAGAAAAGCTCTTAATAAAGCATTAGATGAAATGATAGCAGATGGAACAGCAGCTGAAATTTCTAAAAAATGGTTTGGAGAAGATATTGTGCTTAAGTAGGAGGCATTTATTTGTTTGATTATATAATAAACGTATCAGGATATATTCTGGAAGGTAGTTTAATTACCTTTCAGCTTTATTTGGTCACAGCTATCTTTTCTGTAATTCTAGGTATAGCAGGAGCACTGGGGAAGATTTCTAAAATACCACTTCTGGAATCAATTTTATCATTTTATACCTGGGTATTTAGAGGAACTCCACTTTTATTACAGCTGTTTTTTGCCTATTATGGTTTACCGGTTCTTGGTATAACCTTAGAGCCCTTTCCGGCAGCAGCCTTAACTTTTATTGTTAATTATGGAGCCTATTTTACCGAAATTTTTAGAGGTGGAATCGAATCTATCAATGAAGGTCAATATGAGGCAGCAAAAGTTCTGGGGATGAACTACAGGCAGACAATGAGCAGGATTATAATTCCTCAGACTGTAAAAAGAATTTTGCCTGCTACCAGTAATGAAGCCATAAATCTGGTTAAAGATAGTGCTCTGGTAGCTGTGATTGGACTGGGTGATTTATTACGCGCAGCCAAGGTTGCTGTAACAAGAGATTTTTCTATAATTCCTTTTATCATAGCTGCAGTTTTTTATTTAGTAATCAGCTCGGTTATTGTTACAGTTTTCCGCAAATTAGAAGAAAAATATTCTGTTTACGAATAGGTGATAATTTTGGAAATGATAAAAGCCAATGATATTTATAAAAGTTTTGGTGAGCTGGAGGTGCTTTCTGGTGTTTCTTTTGAAGTAGAGCAGGGAGAGGCTATCTCGATAATTGGTCCTTCCGGCTCTGGTAAAAGCACACTTCTGCGTTCACTGATTGGTCTGGAAGAAATTAATTCAGGCGAATTATATATTGAAGGAATTTCAGTCAGGGAATCCGGCAAAAAAACTTATGAAAAAATGGGGATGGTCTTTCAGGGTTTTAATCTTTTTCCTCATAAAACTGTGATGGGTAATTTAATCGAAGCTCCGATGGTAGTAAAAGGTATTAAAAAATCTGCGGCCAGGGCAAAAGCAGCAGCATTATTAAAAAAAGTTGGACTTTCTGATAAAAAAGATAGTTTTCCGGCCCAATTGTCCGGGGGACAGAAGCAGAGAGTTGCTATTGCCAGAGCTCTAGCAATGGAACCTGATATTATGCTCTTTGATGAGCCCACTTCCTCTTTAGATCCTGAACTGGTTGGAGAAGTGCTGACTGTAATCAGAGATCTGGCTGAAGAAAATATTACAATGTTAATTGTAACTCACGAGATGGGTTTTGCCAGAGATGTTTCTGATCGGGTATTTTTTATGGACCACGGTCAGATTATTAGTGACACTGTTCCCGAAAAAATATTTGTCAATCCGGAATCAGAAAGAATACAAAATTTTTTAACTAAAATATTAAGTCAAAATTAAGGCTCCCCTGGGGGAGCTTTTTTCGATTTTAAAGTTAATATTTTAAGATAGGGTAAAATAACCTGCTGTAAAACAACATAGTGTAAAATAAGTTTAATTTGCTTTTAGGCTCAAGGCCTGTTAAAATGTTTACAGATAATTAATAGAATATTAATGTATAATTAACCTAACTTTTATAAGCTTATAATAGAATAATGAGGGGAAGTGTTAATGTGTTGAAAATAAATACTGATCTACACACTCATACAGTAGCAAGCGGTCACGCCTATTCTACAGTTGATGAAATGGCTAAGGGTGCTTTTACTAAGGGGATAAAATTAATTGCAGTAACTGATCACGGTCCTCAGATGCCCGGTGGTCCTCATCTCTATCATTTTGGTAATTTCTCTATTGTACCCGATAAATTGTATGGTGTTAGAATTATTAAAGGAGTAGAAGCCAATATCTTAGATGAGGGTAAACTGGATTTAGAAGCAGAAGACCTGGAACGACTGGATTTTGTTTCTGCAGGTATTCACCGTTTAACAGGACATAATTTAAAAAATAAAAAGGATTATACTGAGGCTACAATCAGGGCCATGAAAAATCCGCATTTGGATATGATTACTCATCCTGTCCAGAGAGAATATCCACTTGATTTAGAAAGTGCTGCCAGAGCAGCTGCCGAAAATGATGTCATTTTGGAGCTGAATGCAAGCTCTTATAGTCCCAAAAAAGATCACACCCGGGGTATAAAAAGTGAATCACTGAGATTATTAAGACTGGCCAAAAAATATGGATTTAAACTGGCAGTTAACAGTGATGCACATTTTCATGATGAGGTTGGAGAATATTCAAGCCTTGATTTCATTTTTGAAAGTGAGGATTTTGATCTAGATCTAATAATAAACCACAGTCAAAAAAGTGTAATTAATTATTTAAAAAAGAGAGAAAAGCGGCTTGCTAAATTAAAGAAGTCAGTTTGAGGGGTGTAGAAATGGAAGAACCATATTATAAATATTCACAGTTTTTGAAAGATAAATACGGAAAGAAAACATATAAATTACCTGTAAATCTGCCAACTACCTGTCCCAATCGAGACGGCAGTTTTGACACAGAAGGCTGCTATTTTTGTGGTGAAGAAGGTGCAGATTTTGAAATGCTGCCTGATGATATGTCTGTCAGAAATCAACTGCTGGAAAATAAAGAATATATTGGGGAACGGTATGGGGTAGATCAATTTATTGCTTATTTTCAAAATTATACCAATACCTATTTACCACTGGATAAGTTACAGGAGTATGCAAAAGAGGCAGCAGAAATTGAAGGGGTTGCTGCAGTATATTTTTCAACCAGGCCGGATGCAATCAATGAAAGGTATATTTCCGCTTTAAAAAGTTCTCTGCTGGAAGTTTCTTCGGAAATTGAACTGGCCTTTGAGTTTGGACTGCAGACTGTAAATTATAAAACTTTAAGAAAAGTGAACAGGCAGCACGGGCTGGCAGAATTTATTGATGCAGTTTTAACAGCAAAAAGATTTAAAGTTGAAGTTGGAGCTCATATGATTTTAAATTTACCGGGTGATGAGCGGGAGGATATTATTGAAGGTGCTCGAATTTTATCGGCACTGGAAGTAAATCATGTAAAGTTACATGCACTTTATATTAGGGAAAACTCTGTTTTTGCAGAGCAATTTAAAGAGGGAGAACTTAAAATCTGTTCTCTTGATGAATATATTGATCGAGTAATTTTGTTTTTAGAAAATCTGGCTCCCGATATAGCTGTTCAGCGTTTAATCGGCAGAGCCCCTGGTGATGGAACAGTCTTTGTTAACTGGGATACTCCCTGGTGGGAGATTCATGATTTGATAATCAAAAGAATGAACGAGCGTAATACTTATCAGGGCCGATCATTTAATTATCTAAAAGGAAAAGCGCTGGCCAAGTTTTAATTAGCTGGATTGATTACAACCGTCAGATGATTTAGAGCTGGTAGAGTTAAAATTTTACTTGAATTTTAATTATTAAAGTATTATAATTAAAGATAATCAAAAGAATATAATTATGAAGTCAATCAGCAGAGCAGCAGAGGAGTGATTTTATGACTTCAGTAATCAAAAAGGTATTTAGAAATTTCAGCAGTGGAATTTCGGATTTTAAAAACCGTTATAAATTACCCGATGAGTTTCACAGTTCTACTGAATTAAAAATAATGCATATCAGTGATACACCAGAATCTATTTATTCTCATATTTATAAAATGTTGAGCTACAGTCAGCCTGATGTAATAATTCATACAGGAGATCTGGTAGACAACTTGAAACTTGAAAATTCTGGTGATGAACTGCTGGATAAATATCAGAAAAAGTCAGCTGAGTTTATCAGTAATTTAGAAAGACTGACAGCAGCCAGGATTATTTATATACCAGGAAATCATGATGATGTTAATATAATAGAAAAAAATAAAAACAGAAGTGAAATTATGGCTGAAGGAAGTATAATAGAATTAGATGGGGTAAAAATTGGACTTGCTCATTATCCTGAAAACCTGCCTCAAAATGCAGATATAAATCTTTATGGTCATAATCATCAACAGGATTTTGAGAGTGAAAATAAATATTTGAATGGAATATTAAATATCAATTATCTGCTTTTACCGTCTAAAGAAGATTATAAGATTGACTACCCCTGGACAATAAATCAGGGTAGACAGTATAAAACTTTTAATATGATTTAAATAAGAAGTTATTCTTAGTCAGATTTGCAAGGATCTGGCTAATTTCTTTTATTTTAAGTTTTTAGAAATTTTAAATAATTATCACAGAGCAGGAGTGGTTTGATGAATTTTGTCCGCAGTGGTCCTCGTTATCTTTTTTTAAAAGTAAAGAATCCAGTTTTTTTCTGTCAGAATCTTTCGCAGCTGACTGAAGTGAGACAACTTGATTTTCAGACAGCGATCAAGCTGGCAGCAGAAGAATCGGTAATAGTATTTTTAAGTGATCAGCAGAAAGAAAGTTTTAAGGTTGAAGACTCAGATCTGATTTTATATTTACCGATGAATTCTACAGCTCTGCTGGCAGTGATCTTAAATGAACCCAGCTTGAGTCAGGCAGTGGAAAAAGTTACTGCTGGACCGGGTCAGCTGGTAATGCGGATTCCTGAAGCCGGAAAAAAAGTAATTGAAGAGATTATTGATAACTATCAGGCTCAGGAAGTATCGATTTTGGAGGGGATTGACCGGGGTAGTGCAGACAGCACAATTATTTCTTTTACTGAACAGCCGATCAAATCAAGATTGAAATCTTTAAAAAAAGTAAGAGATAATGTATTAGTAAAAAAAGAATCGACTTTAGTATTTGAGGAACTGCGGCGGGATGCTGTGAGATACATCACTCATGGACTTAAAGATAATCAGTGGTCTGAGTTAAAGATTAATATCTATGATTCAGATGAGCTCTATGAATTAGAATATGAGCGATTAATGACTATTTTATTTGATCTGGAAGCTGGAATTATTCTGGGTGAATCATGGACTAAGGATCATGCTTTTGCCTTATTTTCAATTACTGCCTATCAGATAAGGCTTTTTACTTTTTTAGATCCTCTTGAAATCAAAAAAATATTATTTGCTTTTGAATATAATAGTCAAGGGGAAAGACTGGTTGATTATGATCTTTTTAATAAAAGTAAAAAGATCAGCTGGTCTGAAATTTTAAATGATAACAAACGTCATGATCGCCAAAAGTTGGCTTTTAAATTTAGAGAGGAAATAATGCAGGAATTATCTCAAGCTGCCAGAGAGCGTTATTTTGAATTGGAGGAAGAAATAGCAGCTAAATTATAAAATTTATTATTTTGTCGGGGTTTAAACCCGACTTTTTCTATATCTACACTTAAATATAAAGTTTGTATAAATAATCACATATTTGCGATATACATCCTTTTGAGATAAAATATAAATATGGATGAGTTGAGAAAGGGGATATTAATGAATACAGAAAAAATACTAACTGATGTTGAAATAGCCGTCAGAGAATTAATAGATATTGTTAAACCAGAACCTGATTTAATCTTTTTATTAGGTGGAAGCACCAGTGAAATACAGGGAAAAGAAATTGGTTCTGCAACTGATTTAAAGCTGGGTAAAAAAATAATTAAGCGAGTTATAAAAATCATGGATGAATCTGAATTGTATCTTGCAGTCCAGGGTTGTGAACATATAAATCGTTCACTTGTAATCGAAAAAAAATGCCAGCTGCTCTATCACTTTCCAGAGGTGAATGTTATTCCTCAGCGTCATGCTGGTGGTGCTTTTTCTACGGAGGCATTCGAGTTATTTAAAAACCCAGTTACTGTTGAAAGTATGGAAGCAGATTTAGGAATCGATATTGGGGATGCCTTAATTGGAATGCATCTTAAAAATGTTGCCGTACCTGTTAGATTATCAATCAAAGAAATTGGTAAAGCCCATCTTACTGCAGCAAGGACAAGGCTAAAACTTGTGGGTGGAGTAAGAGCAAAATATAGGGATTCAAAAATAAAAAAATAATTAGCTTATTTACCCCCCGAAAAATTTTACTGCAGGAGTCGCGGTGGAAAAGAAGAAACTATTATTAATGTTGATGTTCTGGTTAAATTAATGGACATTTGCCTGCAAAGACAGATGCCCCTATTTATAGATTTTGTGGATTGATGTGCAGCACACAGGGGGGTGTGTTTATGAGAGAAGTAGAGAAGATTAGTTTTTATGGTCTGGGTCCATTTTATTTTGAGTATCGGGGAAAAAAGTTTGATGGGAGTAATTGGATTTCAAAAAGGGCGCTTTATTTATTAATGTATCTTTTACTGGCTAAAGATAGAAATGTTGCTGCAGAAGAACTGGTGGATGTTTTCTGGGAAGAATCTGACCTGAATGATGGCAAAAACAAATTATATAATACTATTTATTTATTGAGAAGGTCACTTGCCAGAGATGGGGTTCCAAAAGATGTTATTGAATCAGTTAGTGGTGGTTATTCTATAAATGACAGCTATGAAATATGGAGAGATTGGGAATATTTCGAGAAGAAAACAAATCAACTGATTCATGAAGAAAATTTAGCAGTAGAGGAATTAGAACATCTTTTTCAACTTTATAGAGGCGATTTTTTTCATTCTCTGCGTTATGAGGGCTGGACAGAAATTCAGCGGGAAAAATTAAGAGAAAATTATCTAACGCTAATTGGGGTCCTTAGTGAAAAATTATATACTGCTCAAAAATATCGGGATACAGTTAATTATCTGCATAGTGGGATAAAATATGACCCTTATCGTGAAAATTTCTATTTGCTTTATATTAAATCCCTTGTTAAATTGGGTCGGATAGCTGAAGCCATTAACAGTTATAAAAAATGTGAGCAGATATTAAAGGAAGAGCTTGATGTTTTACCAGGGCAGGAATTAAAGGATGAATATCATAAAATTAAAACAAGTCGAGAGCTAACCGCCAAAATTGAAGATGATATAGTTTTTGAGGATAAGATTAACTCTGGAGCTATGATCTGTGATCTTGATGTATTTAAAAAAATTTATGATTTAGAAAGCAGACATGTTAAGAGATTAAAAAAAGAATTTGTAATGATCACAATCGATTTTAAAGGAATAAAGCTGCCAATTTCTTTTTCAGAAGCGGCAGAAAAAATTAGTTTTATGCTTAGATCCTGTGATGTTATCTGTAGTTGTAATAATAAAATGTATTTATTGCTCAGGGATATAAATATGATGAGTAGTGGAATAATTATAAGTAGATTTAATCGATTCTGTCAGCATTTAGAATTAAATAAAAAACCATCTTTAGATATTAAAGAAATTAATTAAATTATGATAATAAAACATAAGATTATGTAGATATTTTTAAAAAGCTGCCTTTAAAGGCAGCTTTTTTATTTTTTCAATATTTTTTCGAGAAGAAAATAAGTTTTTTTTTAGATTAAACTGTTATTATTAACTTATCAAAGAGGAGGTGGGAAATATATGAAGCTAAAAGTTATTTTTGTTGTTTTAATTATAATTTTACTGTCTCAAGTAAATGCAGAGGCAGCAGGGATTTATATTGGTAGTTTTACTCCTCAAAAAAATGAGAGTTTAAATTTTTCAATTCCGGTTCAAAATTTAGAAGGAAAAATTATTACAATTTTTACAGAAGATGATTATTTTAGATCAGATACAAAAAAAATTGGGAGCAGAAATTTAAAATTATTAAATAGAGAGACAGGTATTCCCTTATCAAGTAGAAGAGTTAATATAGAAAAGGAAAGATTACTTTACAATCAAAATCTCAATTTAGAATTAAATTTAAAAGCAGAATATGAACCTGGTTTATACAAAAATATTCTATATCTGAAAAATGATCTCAAAATTATAGAAATAGAGTTAATTTTTGAAATTAGGCCCTGGATGGAAATTACAAATGGAACTGTCCAGAATGCAAAAATTGAAAACATTGAAAATAGAACAATGGGACTCTATAGCTCAGGTCAGCAGAAAATAATAATTAGATCCAATACAGACTGGAAGCTTAAAGTAATGACTGCAGAAGAGAGTCAGGATAACCTTTCAATCCGAGCTGCTGCAGATTCTGAAAACCGATCTTTTGTAGATTACAAGAGTGAGTTTATTAACCTGAATGCAGTGGAAACAGTTATAGCTAATGGCTCAAACACAGCTAAGTTAAGTTCGGGTCAGGTAGAAATTTTTTATCAGCTGCGAATTGAAGATTTTAGAAAGGTAAATGCCGGAGAAAAAGATTATCAGCTAAGTTTTTCCCTTGAGTAATAAACTTGATTACGTTATCAGCTCAGGCTGGTACTTAATATAGAATTTTTGTTGTAGAAAAGGGCTTTCAAAAAAACAAGGAGGAATTTATTATGAAAAAAATGTTGGTATTAGCTTTAGCGTTGGTATTTATGCTCTCAGGTGCTGTAATGGCACAGACCGGTGTTCTTGATCCTTATGAGTATGGTCCAGGAGCAGAGGGAGGATCTGAGTGGGATACAGACGGAGATTATGAGCTCTATACTAATCATGAAAATGATGACGGAGTTGTTTTTGTGAATGATGTAGATCCTGAAAATCCTGGTGCATATACAAATTTAGAAGAGTTTAATAGAGATGCTTATGATGATGTAAATACTGCAAATTCTAAAACACAGGAAGTTCAAATCACAGTACCTGTAGAAGCATATATCCCCTGCTATTTAGAAATGAAATTAACAGCTAATCAGGGCACAACCTCTGCAATCAGTTATGGTCCTGATGCTTCAGCGCATGGTACAACAGTGAATCCCCCTGATAATGGTTATGGTTATCAGATGACATTTGATAACGAAATTGGTGGCTATTTAGATGAAAACTGGGAGTCATTAGGACATGGAAGTAATGTAGAAATAGATCCAGGTCAGGATATATTTATTGGTGCCTGTGATATTTTTGCAGTAGAAGTTATTTCTAATGATGACTATAGATATGAAGTAGAATCTCAGGCTTTAACCGGAGAGGATAATGCCTCAGGTAATACACTGCCAATATATATGAGATCAAATCTTGGTGGTGGCTGGACAGGAGACACTATTTTTAATCAAACGAATACTTTCACCCGGAACAGAAATGCTGGTCAAACATTAACAGCACTGCATAACTTCAAAGTTCCTTTCAGTATGAATACAGTTCATGGTGAATATACTGGTGAAGTAATATTTAGAGCAGTAACAATCTAAATACCAATATATAATTAAGAAAATACAATTTTTCCACTACAAGGCAGGGGCTGATAATTCAGCCCCTGAATAAGTAGAAAGGAGTAATTTTAATGTTAAAAAAAATTAAAATTTCTAAAAAATTATTTATTCTAAGTATAACTGTATTTTTAGTTTTATTGATTTTTAATTCTGTGTTTGCTGCTGTTAGAGTTGAGCCTTCTAGAATAATTTTAAATGCTTTAGAAAGAAAACGGAGTACTGGCACAATTGAAGTCGTAAATAATGGGGAAGAAGAAATAGAATTGACCACAGTTTTACATGACTGGAGTTTAGATGAAAAAGATTCTGTAGTAGTTTTTGAAGCTGGTGAAACTGATTATACTCTTGATGGATTGATTAAATTCAATCCAAGAGTGTTTACACTTGCTCCAGGACAGAAACAGATAGTAAGGTTCACAGTTTCAAGTCCTGAATCAGAAAACCCAAAGGAAAGAAGAGGAATAGTTTTTGTAGAACACGAAACAGATTTGATAGATGATGCTACTGGTTCGAGAGTAAAAACTCAAATTGGTACCACAATCTATTATATTCCGGTTGGTGTTAAATATAATTTTAAATTTATGGGTTTAAGGTTATATAATAATTCAGAACCAATGCCCCAGGGTATTTCTCTAAGGATCAAAAATGATGGTGATGGACATCTGAGATATTATACTGCTTATAAAATAATTAATTCTAATAATGAATTAATTATGGAAGATAAATTAAATCAACTATTAATTCTTCCCAAAAATGAAAGATTTTTTTCTTTTTATCTTAAAGAAAGACTTGAATCAGGAAACTATAAGTTTATGTTAGAATTCAGTTTTTATAATACAGATCGGGTAGCTGAATATCAGATTCCAATTCAAATAGAGTAAGTAGGTGGAAAAATGAAAAATTTAATATTTTTAGTTACTATATTTATTTTATTGATTTTAATTTCTGGACTGGTCTTAGCTCAGAAATTAAAAGAGGATAAACTGGATATTGAAACAAGTATTGTTCTGCTGACTTTATATGATACAACCCAGGAAAAAATATATCAACAGGATGATTTTTTCGAAATATTTTATTTTTTAGAAGATGATTATATTCTTTTACCGGCTAATTTAATTTCCCCATACCTTGAAGTGGATCTAAATTTTAATAGAGAGTTGTCCCTTTTAAGCCTCAGAAAAAACCAAAAAGAGCTTCGAGTTGACCTCCAGGCTAAAAGATATTTTGGTCATTCAGAATGGGATGATAAGCCTCCTGTAATATCTGGAGGAGAATTTTATTTGTGTAAGGAAGTCTTCAGTTTTTTAACTGATTATAATATCAGCTGGAATAATTCTCTTCAGGAAGTAGTAGTGGAAGGAAAATTTATAGAAGATATCGAAACAGATAAAGATATGGAAGAAGATGAAGAAGAAAAAAAAGAACAGATAGAAGAACAACAAAATATTCTTGGAGAAGATATTTCCTTTCAGTTCAGTTCAATTCACTATAGAATTCAGCTGGATTTAGAAGATAGATTTTTTGGAGGGTTAAATAAGGAATTAGAAGGAGATTTAAATTTTTACGGTAGAACAGGTGACTGGGCATATTATATTAATAATGATTTTAATTATAATATTGACGGAGAGGAAAGTGATTATGAACTTGACAAAATTAAGTTTAAATATCAGGAAAATAATAGGCTGATCATTGTCGGTAATCATGATTTCAATTTCGAAAAAACAATAGGTAGAAATGAAGTCCAGGGACTCTATTTTTCTATGCCTGATCAGTTAAGTTATAAACTAATTCCTTATACAAGTATCAGTGTAGAAGCTGAATCGGGAGATCTGATAGAAATTTATCTTAATAATAATCTGATAAAAAGAAAAGAAATTAAAAGAGATCAGGAATATAAATTTGAAAATATAGAATTAAAAGCAAAATATTTAAATAAAATTGAAGTAGTTAAAACTAATTCAAAAGGTGAAGAGGAAAGGAAAGTCAGTTATCTTTCTGGATCAAATGATATTTTAGACTCCGGAATTAAAGAAAATGAATTTCTTATTGGTAGATATAGGGATGATGATTATTCGGGAGAGGACTGGGAAGGATATCTAGGAGGGGTGAGATCGAGTTATGCTTTAACTAAAGACTTATCTCTTCATCTTGAAACAGCAGTTTTTAATAAATCTTTAAATCTAGATAGTGATTTAGAGGATGAGGTCATATCCTCAATAAGCGGCTTTGCTTTTAGAGTTGCTCCAAATACTGTAATTAATATTGACTGGTTAAGTGGAGGGGTAAGTGATAATATAGAAAATGGAGCTCAGGCTGAATTATTATTTTCTATGCTGAAGGGATATATTGAAGGTATTTATTTATATCTTCCACCGGAAGCTGCGGAATATATGGAGGAAGAGGAGGGAGAAAGTAAGTCTGTTTCCTTTCGCCTTGATTTGAATAATGATTTCAGTATTCAACCCCGGATAGGTCAGGAAAAAACTTTAGAAGACCGGATCGATGAGACTGACTATTATATTTTTAAGGTAATTTATAATCCTAACTGGAGAAATTATAATGCGCTTTCTTTCTATTATGAAGAAAATAATGAGCAGGGATACATATTTTCAAGAGAATTTTTAAGAGAAAAGATTCGGAAAGGACTGATTTTAGAGAATAATATTTACAGAAATACTTTTAGAATTTCCAGTGACTTAAGATATTATGATAATAAAGCTGACTATAGTGGTTCATTAATTGGTAGGGATGAATATCAGGATTATGAAGCAGAGTTAGGATTATATAAGCGGTTTAATGACTATTTATTAATATCTTTAAACTATGATGGAGAACAGCGTCGGGATGATGGAGGACTAAGATATTATGACAGAGAATATGATGGTCAGCTCCGCCTCTCCTTTGCTGATAGGGCTTCTCTATCTTTAGAGAGTTCCAGAAGAAAAGAAGAGGAAGAGGAATCTGCAGACAGAATAGATGAAGAAACAAAGCTGCGTTTAAATTACTATTTTGACAGAGAATTCAGCCTGACTGCTGAAATAAAGGACTATCATTCTGAATTTTTAAGTGATTATCAATCGGTCAGCCTCTCAGGAAATTATTATTATCCCGATAATCCCGGTTATATAAAATTAAAGGGAGAATATATTGTGCCAGATGAAGGAGATTCGGGCACAAGTTTCTCTGCTGCTTATGATATTATTAGAGATAATGAAAGTGAAATAAAAATTGAGGTCGGTAGAGATTATTCTGATTTTGTAAATAATGAGTATGAAAGTTATGCGACTTTGTCTTACTCACATGCGCTTTCATTTCTTGGAGGAAAAACCAGAGGATCAAGATTTACAGATTTTGAGCCTCGCCCGATTGTTGCTGGCTATACTTATCTTGATGAAAATTATAATGGAGTTATGGATCCAGGTGAGAGAAAGCTGGAAGATATTCCAATGAGGTTGGGTAATATGATGGCTGTCAGTGACAGGGATGGATTTTTTATCTTCAAACCATACTTTAATGATATTTATCTATTAAACTTTGATTATCGTAATTTAATAGCTGATTATACACCTGTTACCGAAGAAATACTGGTTAGAGTTAAGGATAATCAAAATGTTATGCAAAACTTTGGGGTAACAATTAATGGTACAATCAGTGGTAATGTATTTATCGATAAAAATGCCAACGGTGTTAAAGACAAGGATGATGATTATCTGATGTGGGCAGGAATAGAAATTGCTGGTCTTAATAAAAAAGATTATACTGATCAAAGTGGAGAATATTATTTTCAGAATATACCTTTAGGTCAACATGAATTAGTTCTTTTAAAAGAATCTCTACCTAAAGGAACCAGGCCTCTTGCTGGATATACTCAAGATATTTTTATAACAGAAGATCAACTGGATCACCATGATATTGATATACCAATAATTTATGGAGATTAAGTTATCCCAGGACAGTAATGTTCTGTTTAGCCCCGGTTTAAATGCCGGGGTTATTTACGTGAAGAAAATATAATTAATTCTTAAAGTGTTTTTAAGTCCTTAAAAAGGATTAGAAGCTTTAACCTTTGAAATATTAATAAAAACACTAATTTGCTTCAAAAAGGTAAAATTAGCTGGACAAATTTATTAGAATATTATATAATTCGACTATGAGTCATCTGACCCTGGGTCGAATTTGGCTTTTTATTAAAAATAAATCAATAGGGGGAGATTTTTGTGGGTGCATTAGACGGAATTAAAGTAATAGATCTAAGTCATGTTTTAGCAGCCCCATTTGCTACAATGATTTTAGCAGATTTGGGGGCAGAAGTTATTAAAGTAGAGCCACCTTACGGTGATGATTCCAGACAGTTTGGACCTTTTGTCGAAGATGAGCTGGGAGATCAGAGAAGTGGATATTTTATCAGTATTAACCGTAATAAAAAAAGTGTGGTTTTAAATTTAAAAGAAGAAAAAGGTAAAGAAATTTTAAGAGATTTAATCAGTGATGCAGATGTGGTAGTTGAAAATTATCGTCCTACCACCATGAAAAAACTTGGTTTTTCTTACGAAGAATTGAAGAAAATCAAAGAGGATATAATATATTGTTCAATCTGTGGTTTTGGTCATGATGCTTTAGAAGAATATGCAAGTAAACCGGCCTATGATATGGTTGCTCAGGCCTATAGTGGTCTAATGAGCATTACCGGTCCTGAAGGTGGAGAACCGTGTCGGGTAGGAAGCTCTATTGGTGATATTATGGCCGGACACCAGGCGGTTATTGGTATCTTAAGTGCTCTTCGTTACAGAGACAGAACCGGCAGAGGGCAGCATGTTGATATGTCAATGGTTGATGGATTAGTTTCTGTTTTAGAAAATGCTATTGCCAGATATACAATGGCAGGAGAAGTTCCCGGCCCCTTAGGCGGAGCTCATCCAACAATTGTACCCTTCCAATCTTTTAAAACAAAGGATAACTATATAGTAACTCCAATTGGAAATGATAACCTCTGGCAGAAATTCTGTCAGGCAATTGAGATGCCAGAACTGGCAGATGATGCGCGTTTTAAAACAAATCCTTTACGAGCCGAAAATAAAGGTAAGTTGATTCCGATTCTTGCCAAAAGATTGAAAGAAAAGACTACTGCAGAGTGGACTGAAATTTTTGAAGAATATGATCTACCGTATTCTCCTGTTAATACAGTAGATAAAGTAGTTGAAGATAAAAATTTAAAATATAGAGATATGATAGTAGATTTAGAACAGCCGGGTGTTGGTAAAGTTAAAGTAGCTGGTTCTCCTTTCCATTTATCAGAAACTCCAGGTGAAATAAAAACTCATGCACCTGCAGTGGGAGAACATACTGATTCAGTCCTTAAAGAAAGTCTTGGATTTAGTGAGCAAGAGATTAAAGAGATGCGGGAAAAAGGAATAATTTCTTAATTAGTTTCAAATAATAAATAGCTTTTTATGAGACAAAGGAGTGAAATAATGGAGATTCTTGGCATGGGATTTGTGGCATTCTTTATGCTGCTGGGATCCTTTTTAGGAAGATTACTCGGCCAGTTTATTGGAACTGGTGGAGATGTTGGTGGAGTTGGTCTTGCCATGCTTTTTATGGTGCTTACTGTTAATTATCTAGAAAATAGAGGCTTTAATTTTAAGACCAGAACTGAAAATGGAATTAGATTTTTAAGTGCTCTGTATATTCCAATTATCGTAGCTATGGCAGCCAGATTAAATGTGGTTGGTGCAGTAAGAGGTGGAGCAGTTGCTATTTTAGCTGGTGGAGTAACAACTATTGGAGCAATGTTTTTAGTACCGTTATTATCGAAATTAAATAAAAATTAGATTGGAAGTGATTTTAACTTGTTTGCAAATGCCGTAAATTCATTTGCCGGAGCAGATCATTTAATTATCTCGATAGCTCTGGTTGCATTGATTATGTTTGTGACAAAAAAGATATCAATTATGATGGGAGAAGAAAGAATAGCTTCTGCCCTGGCAATTATAACTGGTTTAGTCTTAGCTTATATTGGGGGAAGAGTTACTGGAGGCAGCAGTGGTTTAGCTGATGTTTCCATCTTTGGTGGGGCCGGTATCGGTCTGCTGGGTGGAAGTATGCTGCGGGATTACACTATTATCTCAACTGCCTATGGTGTAAAGTTAAAAAATCTTAAAAAAGCAGGGCCGGTAGGGGTTATTTCCCTTTTAGTTGGAGTTACGTTTTCTTTTGTAGTTGGTAGTATAATTGCTGTAATTTTAGGTTATACAGATCCGGCAGTAGTAACTACAATTGGAGCTGGAGCAGTGACCTTTATTGTTGGTCCGGTAACAGGTACAGCTCTGGGGGTTAGTTCAGAAATTATAGCTATTTCTGTAGCAGCTGGTCTGGTAAAATCTATTTTGACCATGATTATTACGCCTTTTATTGCTGGATTAGTCGGACTGGATAATCCAACTTCAGCTATGGTTTATGGCGGTTTAATAGGAACTACCAGTGGAGTTGCTGGAGGTCTGGCAGCAACTGATCCGGAGTTAGTTCCTTATGGAGCTATGACAGCTACTTTTTATACCGGTCTGGGAACTCTGGTAGCACCTTCAATTGGATTTATAATTGTTAGAGCTCTCTTAACTTAATTTAAATAAATTTTTGCTGATTATAATTTTACTCCCCTCCCCCGGGGAGTTTTTTTCTTTTTTAAAAAAATAATTTAAGAAATTGTTTTAGTAAGTGTATTAAAAGAATAACTTAGTCTAAGTTATCTAGAATTAAAATTTAAGCTTAAGAAGGAGATAAACTTAACTAAAGACTAATTCTAACTAAAAATAATAGAATTATTACTTGATTAATTTTTCAGAATATTTTATAATAATAATTGGAAACGTTACCGAAAACGTTAACGAATCTGAATTATTAAAATTTAAACTTAAAAAACGAGGTAATTATATTTAAATGAAGATTGTTTGGTAATTTTATTATAAATTAGGTGATAACTAATGAAAGTAACAATCAAAGACATAGCAAAAGAAGCAGATGTATCAGTGACCACGGTTTCCCGGGTTTTAAATAACAAACCTGATGTTGGGGATGATACTAGAGCTAAAATATTAAAGATAATTGATGAGATGAATTATAATCCCAATAGTGTGGCCCGGGGGCTGGTAATGCAAAAAACACATACTATTGGCCTGATTATCCCAGATATCAGCAACCCATTTTTCCCTCAGGTAGCGAGAGCGATTGAGGATAAAGCACAGAAACTTGGTTATTCTGTTATATTTTTTAATACTGATAATCATTTAGAAAGAGAAAGAAAAGCAGTTGAATTATTTAAAAGTAAACAGGTAGATGGTTTAATTGTTTCTCTTTCTCTGGGAAATGAAGAAATACTTAAAGAATTGAAAGCTGCAAACTTTCCGGTTGTTCAGATTGATAGATCTGTGCTCAGTGGTTCCTATCCCCTGGTCAGTATTGATAATAAAGATTCTGCCTATCAGATGACAGAATATATGCTAAAAAAAGGCTATAGAAAAATAGCACATATTAGTGGTGATTTAAATACTACTACTGCCAGAAAACGGTTGGAAGGTTATAAAAAAGCGCTTAAGGAGTATGAACTTGAGATAAATGATGACTACATTATTGAAGGAGATTATACTCAGCATTCTGGGTTTGAAGCAATGCAGAAGCTACTTAAGCTCGAAAATCCTCCTGCTGCTGTTTTTGCAGCTAATGATTTAAGTGCTGCTGGAGTATATAAAGCTCTATTCGCTGCTAATTTAAAGATTCCGGTTGATATTGCAGTTGCCGGCCATGATGATATTGATATTGCTTCACTTTTAAGACCGGAATTGACTACTATGCGGCAGCCTAAATATAGTATGGGAGAAAGAGCAGTAACAGTACTGTTAAGAATGATAAATAATCAGGCAGCAGAAATTAAAGATCATATTTTAAAAACTAACTTAATTATTCGAGAATCAGTTTAAATATAGCTAAAAAAGAAGGCAGGTGAATTAGTTGTCTAAAATACTTATAATTGGAAGCATGAATATGGATTTAGTTGTAGAAACTGATCGTTACCCCAGAGAAGGAGAAACAATTATTGGTGGTAAGTTTGAACAGATCCCTGGCGGCAAAGGAGCCAATCAGGCTCTTGCGGCAGCAAAACTGGGAAATAAGGTAGAATTTATTGGAGCCTGTGGAGACGATAGTTTTGCTCCCAGACTAAAAGCAAGCCTGGAAAATGGGGGAGCAAAAATCAATAATATTTTTGAAATTGAGGGTGTAAGTACAGGTGTCGCAGTAATAACGGTTGATCCAGAGGGTAATAATCGAATTATTGTGTCTCCAGGAGCCAATCATGAACTGGATCTTAAAAAGATTGAGAAAATTAAAGATAAAATTATTGAAGCAGAAATCATACTGTTACAGTTAGAAATACCGGTTAAAACTATTAAAAAAATTGTAGAAATTGCTTCAGCAAATAACACAAAAATAATTTTGGATCCAGCCCCAGCACAAAAACTATCTGATCATATCCTATCTAAAATAGATTATTTACTGCCAAATGAAGGAGAATTGGATTTATTATTAGCAGATACTGAAGCTGAAAGCCGTTCAGATAAAATAAATATTCTTTTAAATAAGGGAGTAAAAAACATTATAGTGACTGAGGGAGAAAAAGGTGTTAACTTTTATAGTAAGCAGCAGACACTTCATTTTGATTCTTTAAAAGTTGAAGCAGTTGACACTACAGCAGCTGGAGATGTTTTTGCAGGTGCTTTTGCAGCCAGTTTAATTGAAAAAAATAATTATAAAGAGGCTCTGGATTTCGCTGTTAAGGCTGCAGCTTATTCAGTCACCAAAAGAGGCGCTCAGAGTTCTATTCCTGATAAAAAAGAGTTAAATGAGTTCCTTGCAGAAAGGAGTACCTAAGATGAAAAAAAATGGAATAATTAATAGCGAATTAACAAGAGTAATTGCTGAGATGGGACATAAAGATAGTCTGGTTCTTGCGGACTGTGGTCTGCCGATTCCTCAGGCAATTGAAAGAATAGATTTATCGTTAACAAAAGGTTATCCTGAATTTTTAAAAATACTCAGAGCTACTTTAGATGATCTAGTTGTAGAGAAAGCAATTCTGGCAGCAGAGATTAAAGAACAGAGTCCAGAATTGGAAGAAAAAATCATTGCTTTACTGCCAGATATAGAAGTTGAATATATACCACATGAAGAATTTAAAAGAAAAATAAATAACTCCAGAGCTGTGGTCCGGAGTGGAGAAATAATTCCTTATGCTAATATAATTTTAATTTCAGGAGTTGATTTTTAAATGGGAAAAGAAAAAGTACTGGAAATGAAAAATATCACTAAAACATTTCCTGGAGTTAAAGCTTTAGATAAGGTTAATTTTTCTCTTCGCAAAGGAGAAGTCCATGCTCTACTGGGAGAGAATGGAGCCGGGAAATCAACTTTGATGAAGGTTCTGAATGGAATTCATAAGCGGGATGAAGGTGAAATCATATTGAAAGGTGAGCCGGTTGAATTTGAGAGTACAAAGGAAGCTCAAAATGCCGGTCTGGCAATAATTCATCAGGAATTAGAATTAATTCCCCATCTTAATGTGGCGGAAAACATTTATCTTGGTCGTGAAGATAGAAACGGAATTTTTGTAAATTATAAAAAACTCTATCAAAATACAGAAGAAGTTCTGGATATGCTCGGAGTCCAGATTGATCCCAGAGCAAAAATAAAGGATTTAAATATTGGTAGTCAGCAGATGGTTGAAATTGCAAAGGCAGTTTCTCAAAATGCCGAAATACTGGTGATGGATGAACCAACTTCTTCTTTAACCAATCAGGAAATTGAGATTTTATTTGAATTAATAGAAAGACTAAAGGAACAGGAGATATCAATTGTCTATATCTCACATCGACTGGAAGAGGTTTTTGAGATCTGTGATCGGGTAACGGTTTTAAGAGATGGAGAATTTGTGGGAGAAGTTGAGACAGCTGAGACCGATGAGGATCAATTAATTAAGATGATGGTAGGTAGAACAATTGAAGATCGTTTTCCTAAAATGCAATTTAATCTGGGAGAAGAAATTTTAAGAGTTGAAAATTTATCTGTACCTGACAAAATTATAGAGGCTTCGTTTTCTCTGCGCAAAGGAGAAATCCTAGGAATCGCTGGTTTAATGGGTTCTGGAAGAACTGAACTGGCAAAAGCTGTTTTCGGAGTTTATAAAGAAAAAAAAGGATATATATATTTTAGAGGTCAGAAATTAGAAATCGATTCTCCTGCTGATGCTCTGGCTAATGGCATTTCTTATTTAAGTGAAGATCGTAAAGATGAGGGTTTAGTGCTTGGACTTTCGGTTGCGGACAATATAAGCATTTCTGTTTTAACTACAATGCTCAAAGCCCATACTTTTATAAATGCGGCTGCTGAAAAAGAACTTGCTCAAAAATATATTGAGGATTTAAGTATTAAAACACCTTCGGAAATGCAGCTGGTTAAAAATTTAAGTGGTGGAAATCAGCAGAAGGTCGTAATTTCTAAGCTGCTTTCTACAAAGCCGGAGGTTGTAATTTTAGATGAACCAACCCGCGGAATTGATGTGGGAGCTAAAAGAGAAATCTATAATTTGATGCAGGATTTAGTTGATAATGGAGTGGGAGTAATCTTAATTTCTTCAGAGCTGCCTGAGGTTTTAAATTTAAGCAGTCGGATTCTGGTGATGCACGAAAAAGAAATAATGGGAGAGCTGGATGCCGCTGATGCAGATCAGGAAGAGATAATGCAGCTGGCAACCGGAAGGAGGAATCAGTAAATTGAATAATCTTAGTAGCAATCTAAACAAAAAGAATATCTTAGAAATTTTAAATAAATTTAAGACAGGGATTGGACTTTTAGCTTTAGTTATTATTTTATCTTTTTTAAGTCCTTATTTTTTAACAATACCAAACTTATTAAATGTAGTTAGACAGGTTTCGATCATTGCTATTGTATCTTTTGGGATGACAATGGTGATTTTAACAGGTGGTATTGATCTTTCAGTAGGCTCAATGCTTGCTTTTTCTGGAGCGGTAACCGCTGGAATGATTGTAAATTCAGGTCTTAATGTATTTTTAGCTATTTTAATTGGTCTGGCAGCTGGTACAGCCTTAGGTTTATTTAATGGAATTGCAGTTGCAAAGGCCAAACTGCCGGCATTTATTGTAACTTTAGCAATGATGACAATAGCAAGAGGTTTTACTTTAATTTATACAAATGGTCGTCCGATTTCCGGATTTGATGAAACATTTCGTTTTTTTGGAGCAGGATATTTAGGCAGAATTCCAGTCCCGGTTGTCATTATGTTTTTGCTTTTATTTATAATTTATGTTTTACTTAAAAAAACACCACTGGGCCGCTATATTTATGCTATTGGCGGGAATGAAAAAGCAACTAAATTATCCGGTATTAATACAGATAAAATAAAAATTGCAGTATATGCCCTTAATGGTTTTTTAGCAGCTGTAAGTGGTATTATTTTAACTTCCAGACTGAATTCCGCTCAACCGATGGCAGGAGAAGGTTATGAGTTAGATGCAATTGCAGCTGTTGTTCTTGGTGGAACAAGCCTTTCTGGTGGTAGTGGAGGGGTAGTTGGTACTATTGTTGGTGCTTTAATAATTGCAGTTTTAAATAATGGATTAAATCTCTTAAATGTATCTTCATTTTATCAATTAGTTGCCAAAGGCGCTGTTATTCTGCTTGCTGTCTTCTTAGATCGTAAGAGCCAGCAGCAGTGATAATATAAATTAAGTAAAATATTTCAAATAGGAGGTGAGCCTGTTAGCAGCTTCTTTTTGACAAAATTCATTTGAAGAATAAAATTCAAGGAGGAATAAAAAAAATGAGAAAATTAACTATTGTTTTAGCTTTATCATTAATTCTATTGGTTGGACTATCAGCTGGTGCTGCAGCTCAGGATATTAAGATTGGTCTGGCCGTATCTACTCTAAATAATCCTTTCTTTGTTGACTTAAAAGATGGTGCTGAAGCTATGGCAGAAGAAATGGGAGTAGAAATCTTAACTGTAGATGCTCAAAATGATGCTGCAGCTCAGTTAAGCAGTGTTGAAGATCTATTAATCAAACAGATCGATGTTTTAATTGTGAATCCTGTTGATGGAAATGCTGTTGTTTCGGCAATTACAGCTGCTAATGATGCAGGTGTACCTGTAATTACAGTCGACCGTGCAGCTGAAGGTGGAGATGTTGTAAGCCACATTGCATCTGATAATGTTGAGGGTGGTAAAATGGCAGGTGAGTTTATTGCTAAGCAGTTAAATAAAGAAGGTAATGTTGTCGAACTTCAGGGAATTCCAGGAACCTCTGCTGCTCGAGATAGAGGTAAAGGATTTAATATTGTGATGGATAAATATCCTAATTTAAAAGTGATTGCCAGACAGCCTGCAGGTTTTGACCGAGCAGAAGGTATGACAGTTATGGAAAATATTCTGCAGGGTAATCCAGATATTGATGCTGTATTTGCACACAATGATAATATGGCTTTAGGTGCAATGGAAGCTATCTCAGCTGCTGGTCGTTCAGATGAGATTATGATTGTAGGTTTTGATGCTATTGATGATGCAGTAGAAGCTGTAAAAGAAGGTAAAATGGCAGCTACTGTTGCCCAAAGACCTACTTTGATGGGTGAAATGGCAGTAGAAACAGCAGTTAAGGTAGCTAATGGAAATAAAGTTGAAGAATATATTCCTGTCCCTTTAGAATTAATTACTGAGTAAAAAGTTTAATAGTTTAATAAAAAGGCCCTGCCTTAAGTTCTAAGGCAGGGCCTTTTTTGAATTTTATCTGGTATATTGATTTTCTAATTTTGCTATTATAATTTTTGCAAAATAATTCTATTTGATTATTTAATCCTGTGCAAATTTTTAAATGATTTGACTATATTACGCATTAAAACCTGATTGGTAACCGTTCCAACTCCACCGGGAACAGGGGTTATACTTTTAACTTTATCTGCGGCAGAATCAAAATCAACATCTCCCAGTAGTTTTCCATCAACAAAATTAGTACCAACATCAATAACTACCGAATCTTTATTCAGCATTTCGCCTTTAATCATTTCTGCTCTTCCCACTGCTGCTACGACTATATCAGCATGTTTTAATTCCCATTCTAAATCTCTAGTGCGGGAATGACACATAGTTACAGTAGCGTGTTTTTGCTGTAATAAAATGGAGACAGGTTTACCAACAATATTGCTTCTGCCAACTACAACAGCTCGCTGACCTTTGAGCGGGATCTCATAATAATCCAGAATTTCCATACATGCTTCAGCTGTAGCAGGATTTAGAGTTTCTAAGCCAACAAAAAGTTTTCCCAGGGAAGCGGAGGTGATCCCTTCAATATCTTTTTTAGGATTGATCATTTCCAGACTTTCTTTTAATTCAGCCGGAAGCGGCTGCTGAACCATAATTGAAGTAATTGTATCATCTTCATTGGCTTTTTTTAAGCGGGATTTAAATTTATCCGGCTCTTCAATAAACTGCTGATATTCAAATTCTATACCAATTTTTTCGCAGTTTGTTTCAATTCTCTGAGCATAGGATTTGCTTGCTGCATCTTCTCCATACTGCAGTACAATTAAGTGAGGTGCTTTTCCGGTTGTGCTTTTTAGTTTTTTAACTTCAGCAGTTAAATTCTTTTTAATTTTTTCTGCTATTTCTTTACCACCAAGTTTTTTCATATCTCCACTTCCTTTTACTATTAATTTTATTGTTTATAATTTTAATAAATTCATTTAAGTATTTTGTCTGATAGCATATTATTTCTATTTTTATTTGGAGTTAATTATCAGCAAGTTCAATTATTTCTTCTTTCAGGCGAGAACTCTCATCTTTTAATTTTAAATATTCTTTTTTGATATTTGCTTTATATTCTTCATTATCCAGACTTTTAAGATTAATTTTAACATTGGCAACTGCACTGCCCACTGCCGCATCTCCTATGTAAGCTGCTACTTCAAAATCACTGGCCAGCATTCTATTTCCAATTTCACTAATTTCTAGGCTGAGGCGCATCAGTCTGACTGCTTTTTTAGTCATATCCATCGAAAATTCTACTGCATCCTGACAGACTGATCTAACTTTTTTCTGATCTCCGGCTTGATAGCTGTCTAAAATATCCGAAAGAATTTTACTGTCCTGATCAATCATCAGCAGCATCTCTTTTTTTAATTCTTCACTTTCTGCAAATATTTCTCTGGCTTCAGCTTCAACATCCTGATATTTTTCCTTACCAACTGTCAGGTTAGCAATAAAGCTAATAACTGCAGCATTTAAGGCTCCACTTAAAGCAGCGGCACTGCCGCCGCCCGGAATAGAATTACTGGAGCTGAGATCATCTAAGAATTCTTCTATAGTTTTATTTCCATACATACTAAAACCCCTCTCTGGTTTAAATTAGATTTAATAAAGAATCTAAATATTTAATCTGACCTGCCTTAATTATATAAAATCAGCTGTAGATAGACAAGGGTTAAATTATATTGATTGTATTTTATAGGTACCTGGTACAAGTGAATTAATTCACTTGTACCAGGTACCTATCGTTGTTTCAAATTTTTTTGCAGTAGAAGAAACTTTGTAATATAATTAAAATTGAATAAAAGTAAAATCTAAAACCAGACATAAAAATTTTGAAAAACAAGGAGGCTTTTGATGCAGCTTTTAGTATCCGGAATTAATCATAAAACAGCTCCAATATCAATTAGAGATCAGCTTTCTCAAAAAACAGTTGAGATCAAAAAAGAGCTAAATGAGGAATTGAGCAAAAATTTTTTTAAAGAGTTTTTTATATTAAGTACCTGTAATCGTTTTGAGGTCTATCTTTATTCTGAAAAAGAAGTTGAAACTAGAAACACTTTAAAAAAATATATTTATAAGCTGCTGGAGAACACTCTTAAGGGCCATTTTAAATATAAAATTAATGATTTAAATGACTATCTTTATCAGTACCATGATCTGCAGGCCGTTGAGCATCTATACCGGGTGGCAGCCGGGCTTGATTCTCTGGTCAAAGGAGAAGATCAGATTTTAGCTCAGATTAAAAAACAGTTTAGAGAATATAAAGAAGAAAATCTAACTGGCTCTTATTTAAATCAGCTCTGCCTGGAAGCTATTAAAGTTGGAAAGATGGTAAGAACTAAAACTAAAATTAATGAGCGGGCGGTTTCGATAAGTTATGCGGCAGTGGAGTTGGCCCGGGATATTTTTGGCAGCCTCAATGGAGAAAAAGTGATGATTCTCGGCGCTGGTGAGACAGCAGAGTTAACACTTAAAAACTTACTTAATTATGGTGTAGAAGGAATTCTGGTGGCAAACCGTACTTATGCTAATGGACAGAAACTGGCTGCTGAATATGGGGGAGAAGTTATTCACTGGGAAGAATTTAAAACTAGAGTGGAAGAAGTTGATATTATAATTGCTTCTACAGCAGCTCCTCATACAGTACTTCATAAAGATGATCTTTTAGATACGGTAGAAAAAAAACATGGACCAATGTTTTTAATTGATATTGCTCTCCCAAGAGATATTGATCAAAATGTTGAAAAGCTTCCCGGAGTTCATTTATACAATATAGATGATTTAAAGAGGGTAGTTGATAAAAATTTAAACTTAAGGGAAAATGAAGTTACTAAAGCAGAAGCAATAATTGAAGAAGAAAAATATAATTTTCAGTGCTGGCTGCGTGAACGCCGCTGTGTCCCTTTGATTAAGGAGATGAGAGAGGATGCTCATTCTATCAAAGAAAAAGAAGTAAAAAGAGCTCTGCATCAGCTTAGAAATTCAGAGCTTGAACCGGAAGAAATTATTGAGCAGCTGGCTCACCGCCTCTTAAATAAATTATTACACCAGCCAACTGTTGGACTTAAAGAGCTGGCGATAAAAAGTGAAAAACCAAAAGAAGCTCAATTAGAAGCTGTAAAAACAATTTTTGCAGTAGGCGAAAAAGAATAATTGTATTTTTAAAGGAGGACAGCTGTGAGATTTTACCCGATAAATTTAAATTTAAAAGAAAAAAATGTTTTAATTGTAGGCGCGGGTAAAGTAGCACTGCGTAAATTTAAGCGGCTGCTGCAGACCGGAGCCCAGATAAAAATAATTGCTCCGAAATTTAATCAGGAATTCTTACCCTATTTAAATCAGGAATCAGAAAAATATATTTTTTTGAAAAGAAAATTTAAAGATGAAGATTTAATTGGACAATGTTTAGTTTTTGCTGCCACTGATAATTCAGAATTAAATCAACGAATTGCTTTCCTGGCCCGGGGGAAAAACATTCTGGTTAATATAATAGATAGCGCTGAACTTTCAGATTTTACTGTTCCAGCAGTGGTAAAAAGAGGCGAATTGCTTTTGACTGCTGCTTCCGGTTCAAACCTGCCTGCTCTTTCAAAAAATATCAGAAAAAAACTGGAATCTGATTTTGGAATGGAATACCGGCTTCTGCTTGATATAATGTCAGAAAAAAGGAAGGCAATTATAGAAAATATTAATAGTATTGAACTTAGAAAACTAATTTTCAGGGAAATAGCTTCGGCTGAATTTTTAGCTAAAATAAGAGAAATTATAGTGGAGTACAATCCCCAAATTTTATCTAACAGTAATTATCAGCCTAATGACTCGGAATATCAGCTAGTTAAAAAAAAGGTAGAAAAAGCTATTTCACAGCTGGTAGAAAGAAAAAAATCTCATAATGAAATACTTTAAGGTGGAGATCTGATGTTAACTAGATTATATTTATTAAGACATGGAGAAACAGACTGGAATCAGAAGTCAATTTTTCAGGGTCAGACTGATATTGATTTAAATAAAAGGGGGAGGGAACAGGCCAAAAAAGCAGCTGAAATCACCCAGAAGCTAGAGTTTGACCAAATTTACAGCAGTGATTTAAAAAGAGCAAAAAATACAGCTTTAATGATATCCCGGGAGAAAAATTCAGAAATTAAAGAAAGTAAACAGCTGAGAGAGATGAATTTTGGTGACTGGGAAGGATTAAGTTTTGCAGAAATAAAAAAACAATATTCCGATCTGGCCTCCGCCTGGCAGCAGGATCCAGTTCACAATTATCCCCCCGGGGGAGAAAAACTTTCGGACTTCAAATTTAGAATAGAAGCTTTTTTCCAGAAGATTATTGAGAGACATCAGGGCAATAAAATACTGGTGGTTACTCATGGAGGGGTTATCAAATTGTATCTGACAGCTGTTCTGTCAATTAAGCTCGAAAATTTTTGGCAGTTTCAGATAGATAATTGTTCTTTGACTGAGCTGAAAATTTATGATCAGGAGATAATTTTAAGTAAATTAAATTTTACAAATACAATAAATTAAGATATAGTTAATAGATAGGTATTTAAATCTAAATTAAAAAATAAAATATTTTATCTAAAAAGGTGCTTTAGCTGCGGCTGAAGAAAATAGAGAATTAGGTTAAAATCCTGAGCGGACCCGCCACTATAACTGTTCTTTAGATTTTGTTATACCACCTATAATTTAATTGTAGGGAAGGTAGAAATTTAAATATTAAATTAGAAGTCAGGAGACCTGCCTTTTATATAATCTACAAATGACCTCGGGAACAGGTATCAGGTAGATAATTATTTAATTTAGCTGCTTGTTAAAGTTATTAGATTTTTGATTTAAGTAACTTTAATTATGCTTATATACTTTTAATCTCAACCTGAGGGTTGGGATCTTTTTTTATTAGCCAGGAAATTATACCTGATGGTTTGTTGTGGATAATATTTATAGTTTCATAATTTCCGCTATCAACAAAATTTAACCTTACTATATTACAGATTGTCCGAAGGACATTTTGTTCTTTTGCTATTTTTGGTTTTACCACCTGTTCGAATGCAAGCATATAAAAAGCATGGTTTAAATCGCGACAGAGGATTATCAGGTTAAGATTTAACTGCAGAGTCTTGTAGAATATAATGGTGTTCAGCAGTGTTATTTAAATAAAATCACTGAATCAATTAAAAGTTAAAAGATAGCTGAGTAAAATAACAATTCTAATTTAAAAGAAAGGAGGGAGACTATGCATATTTCGGAAGGTGTTTTGTCTGCACCAATTTTAATCAGTGGAGCTGTGCTTACAGCAGCTGGAGTGACAGTTGGATTAAAAAAAATGAAGGACCAGGATATACCCAGAACTGCCTTAATATCGGCAGCTTTATTTGTAGCTTCCTTAATTCATTTGCCGCTGGGGCCGACAAGTGTCCATTTAATCTTAAATGGTACAGCCGGTATAATACTCGGCTGGCAGATTTTCCCGGCAATTTTAATTTCTTTATTTTTACAGAGTATTTTATTTCAATTTGGAGGAATTACCACTCTGGGTATTAATACATTTAATATAGCTTTTCCTGGAATTGCAGCCTATTATCTATTCGCTTTTGCCA
>Ga0247721_100100_pt1 | contig 39593 bp, 40 predicted proteins | sample MSEWel2017_08_16_FD_189089 | JGI IMG/M metagenome (GOLD analysis project Ga0247721, IMG submission 189089) | Subsurface sediment microbial communities from gas well in West Virginia, United States - MSEEL Well Study Marcellus 3H_2017_08_16 | ecosystem: Environmental > Terrestrial > Deep...
CTGCCAATTATGCTGCTGCCTGACGATCCCAATGATGAGAAAAACGTTATTGTGGAAATCAGAGCCGGTGCTGGTGGAGATGAAGCAGGACTTTTTGCTGCCGATCTTTACAGAATGTACACCCGTTATGCGGAAAGTAAGGGCTGGAAGGTAGAAGTTATGAGTGCTAACGAGTCAGGTACTGGTGGGTTTAAGGAAATTATCTTTACCATTGAGGGTACAGATATTTTTAAGTATTTAAAATATGAAAGTGGAGTTCACCGGGTGCAGCGAGTTCCTTCAACTGAGTCCAGCGGCCGGATCCATACTTCAACAGCAACTGTTGCTGTTTTACCGGAGGCGGAAGAAGTTGACGTAGAGATCAATTCAAATGATTTAACTATTGACACCTTCCGTTCCAGTGGTCCAGGTGGTCAGAGTGTAAATACAACTGACTCTGCGATTAGAATTACTCATGAGCCGACAGGTCTTACTGTTTCCTGCCAGGATGAAAAGTCTCAGCATAAGAATAAGGCCAAAGCAATGCGTATTTTACGCGCCCGCCTGCAGGAGAAAAAAGAGCATGAAAAACAGCAGGAAAGAGCAGAAGCTCGGAAATCACAGGTAGGTACTGGTGACCGCAGTGAAAAAATTAGAACTTATAATTTCCCTCAGGGAAGAGTAAGTGATCACCGAATCAATCTGACCCTCCACCAGCTGGATAAAATTCTCGATGGCGATTTAGATCCTGTTGTCGAGGCTTTAATTGAGGAGGATAATGTCAAGAGATTGGAGAAGATCTAAAATGAATATTAAAGAACTTCTTAACCGCAGTGATCAGTTTTTGGCTGAGAAGGGGATTGAAAGTTCCCGCCTTGATGCCGAAGTTCTGATGGCGGATCTCTTAGATATGGAGAGGATCAATTTATATGTTAAATATGATTATCCTTTAAAAAGTAATGAAATTGACACCTATCGTGAAATGATTAAAAAACGGGCACAGAGACTTCCCGTAGCCTATATTACTGAAAAAAAGGAATTTATGTCTTTAGAATTCATGGTGAAAGAAGGGGTTTTAATCCCGCGACCTGAAACTGAAAATTTAGTGGAAACAGTTATTGAATACTGCCGTGAACAGGAAATTGAAAATCCTCAGATAATCGATGTGGGCACCGGCAGTGGTGCTATTGCAGTCAGCCTGGCCCATTACCTTGATGATGCAAAAGTAGTAGGAGTTGACCTTTCGCCAGAGGCTATCAAGGTTGCCCGCCAGAACATGGAAAAACATGAATTAAGTGAGCGGATGAGTATTTTAAAAAGTGATTTACTGTCAGAATTTATCAAAAGAGAAATTAAGGGAATAGATATTGTGGTTTCTAATCCTCCCTATATCTCTGAGGCAGAAATGGAAGATTTAGCACCTGAAGTCAAAAAAGAGCCTAAAACGGCTCTAAAAGCAGGTGAGGATGGTCTGGAATACTACCGGCGCTTGATTCCTGAAGCCGAAAAAGTGCTCAAAAATGAAGGTAGAATCTTTTTGGAAATCGGTTATCAGCAGGCAGAAGCTGTTACTGATCTTTTTGGCGAGAAATGGACTGAAGTTGAAGTTGAAAAAGATTATTCGAAAAATGACAGGATAGTTTCAGCTCTTTTTAAGCCCGATGCTGAAGCTTAGCTAAAGATCTTTTAAAAAATCTTTCTGCCTAACTAAAAGTCAGGTGAAGTTGATGAATTTCAAAACTGAAATCAAAAAAACAGAATACCAAAAAAAATTTCAATCAGCCAGCATAGAAAAACTTGCTCTGGATTTTGAACTGAGGTCTAAATTGAAAAATGACCCGGCAGTAATTGAAGCTGCTGAGCTTTTAAAAGCAGGAGAAATTGTAGCTCTGCCAACTGAAACAGTTTACGGACTGGCAGCTGATGCCATGAATCCGGGGGCTGTAGAGAAAATTTTTAGGGCTAAAGGTCGTCCGCAGGATAATCCTCTGATTGTTCATATTGCTGATAAATCTCAGCTCAGAAAACTGACAGCTGCTGAAATACCGATTAAGGCTGAAAAACTAATGGAGAGATTCTGGCCGGGGCCGCTGACCATAATTTTTCCAAAAAGCCCAGCAGTGCCTGCAGTAACCTCAGCTGGACTCGATACTATTGCTGTTAGAATGCCTGCTCATCCTTTGATGCTTGCTGTTATAGAGCGCTCAGGTTTAACTCTGGCGGCCCCGAGTGCAAACACCTCCGGTTTTCCCAGTCCAACCAGGGCTGAACATGTTTTTAACGATCTCAAGCATAAAATACCACTGATACTTGACGGAGGAGCCTGTCATTTCGGAGTTGAATCAACAGTAATTGATATTCGAGCAGAAGAGATTAAAGTTTTACGTCCGGGCGGCATCAGTCGCGAAGAAATTTCTAAATTTTTGGGTGAAGAAGTGACTTTAGCAGCTGAACTAAAGGAGGAGCAGGTTCTTTCCCCGGGAATGAAATATCGACATTATGCCCCCAGTAAAAAACTATATACTTTTAATTTTGATGACAAAATTTTTGTTTTAAATCAGGCTTTAAAAAAGGCAGAAAAGACTAAAATTGCAATTATAACTGCCAGAGAAAGCAAAGTTGACAGCGAAAAAATTTCGGATAAAAATATTAAACTTCTGCAGGTTTTTAGTCATGCAGAACCGGAAGAGCTGGCCCAAAAACTTTTTGATTTACTTAGAAAACTGGATGCTGACAAGAGTATAGAGGAAATTTATATTGAAGAATTAGATACAGCGGGTATTGGTGAAGCAGTGATGAATAGGATTTTTAAGGCTGCAGCCGCTGATCAATATTCTCAGCCAGGAGGTGGAAGCAATTAAAAGAATTTTATTTGTTTGCACAGGAAATACCTGCCGCAGTCCAATGGCAGAGTATTTACTTAAGGATTTAATTGCTAAAAGTGGAGATGTAGAAATGGAAAATTGGGAGATTCTTTCAGCCGGCATTTCAGCTGTTAAAGATGCTGAAGCAAATGATAATGCCCAAAATGTAATGGAAGAGCTGAATATTGACCTGGCAGATCACAGTTCTCATAACATTGAAGAGCTTGAATTAAGTCAGGAGGACCTGATTATTACAATGACCCGTAAACACAGTCGAGCTCTGGTTTTGAGGCATCCGGATTTAGCTGATAAAATTTTTACTTTAAAGGAGTTAACTGAACTGGATACTGATTCCAGAGATATTCAGGATCCTTTTGGATTGTCCGAAGAAGTTTACAGACAAACCAGAGATGAAATTAGAGATAATTTAAGGGTTTTACTGGAAAAATTAAAGAATTTTGAGCTAATTGAGGAGGACTGAGCCTCTTTAAGTAGAATAATACTATTATGAAGGGAGAAATTATTTTGAGTGAATTACATGTAATGGATCATCCACTAATTAGACACAAAGTTGCGATAATGAGGGATAAAAATACCGGACCAAAAGAATTTAGAGAGCTGGCTGATGAGGTGGCAACCCTAATGGCCTATGAGGTAACAAGAGATATGCCATTAGAAGATGTGGAGATAGAAACTCCAATTACAAAAGATAAGTTTAAGATGATTGCCGGCAAAAAGATGGGGATTGTACCTATTTTAAGAGCTGGTCTTGGAATGCTGGATGGAGTTTTGAAATTGATTCCGGCTGCTCGAGTTGGTCATATTGGTTTATATAGAGAACCTGAAACACTGGAAGCTGTAGAATATTACTGTAAGCTGCCGACTGATGTTGAAGAAAGAGATTTACTGGTAGTAGATCCTATGCTGGCTACAGGTAATACAGCTATGGAAGCGATAAAGTTTATTAAAGAGAGAAATCCACGCAGTATAAAATTGATGGTTTTAGTTGCTGCACCTGAAGGTGTTAAAAAAATTCAGGCTGCACATCCAGATATTGATATTTGGACAGCTGCTTTAGATGAGAAATTAAATGATCACGCTTATATTGTTCCCGGCCTTGGAGATGCGGGAGACAGACTTTACGGAACCAAATAAAAATATTAGTACCGGGTACTTGTAAAAATTTTCCATTATATTTATAACCGATCTACTTGGTAGATTTTTACAAGTACCCGGTACCTTTAGGAGGGAAGATAATTGCTCTATCTGGCTGCTTTTATAATCACTTTAATTTTATCTCTAGTTATTACCCCGGCTATTATTAGGCTGGCACACCGCCTGAATTTTATTGATCAGCCAGGGGAAAGAAAAATAAATAAAAAGATTATTGCTACAGCAGGTGGAACAGCAATTTATCTTGCCTTTATGATTCCACTCAGATTTTTTCTGCCGGCCAATCAGACAGTAAAAGGGATAATGATTGGGGGAAGCTTTATGCTGATTTTAGGTCTTCTCGATGATAAATTTGAAATTTCGGCCCCGATTAAATTTTTAGGTCAGATAATAGGTGCTTTAATTTTAATCTATTATGGGGTGAAAATTAATTTTATCACCAATCCTTTTGGCGGTTTTATTTTTCTGGGTATTTATGCAGTTCCTTTTACAGTTTTCTGGATTGTCAGTATCATTAATACCATTAATTTAATTGATGGTCTGGATGGACTGGCAGCTGGAGTTTCCATTATTGCAGTTTTGACTTTGTTTGCAGTTGCACTGCAGGAAAATCAGGTTCTGGCACCAATGCTGGCAGTTTTACTTGCCGGAAGCTGTCTTGGCTTTCTAAAGTATAATTTTAATCCTGCTAAAGTATTTATGGGAGATACTGGCTCAATGTTTATTGGTTACATAATTGCAGCAGTATCGATTACTGGAGCTCTAAAAAGTGCAGCAGCTGTAACAATTTTTGTGCCGATGCTGGCCCTGGCTATCCCTATTCTGGATACTACCTTTGCCATTATCAGAAGAATTTTTAATGATCGACCAATTGGAGAGGCTGACCACGGACATATTCATCACCGGCTCTTGGCAATCGGGATGAATCAGAAACAGGCAGTTATTTCAGTTTATGTGATCAGTGCAATACTGGGTACAATTGCTTTTGTGATTAACGGAATTAAATTTGACCATGCTCTTATTATTTTTGCTTCTGTAATCTTAATAATCATTTATGGAGCCAAAAAAATTGGGATTTTTTCTGTGGAATTACCACGGGAAGGATGTTCACTGGAAGATGGTCAGTAGGGTTGATGGAAAATTATTTAAGCTGGAGAATTGTCGAAAAAAAGAAGCTGTGTAAAAGCTTGTTTTTATCAAAACTTTGTTGTTAATTTCACATTTGAGCTTGCAACTTTAGTTTTTATATAATAAAATATTACAAAGGTAAGATAAAAAATGGATAATAAAGATTGGCGTCAGATCATGAGGGGTCTTTCCCTGTTAACAGAAGTGGGTTTAATGATAGTTGTTTCCGGAGCTATAGGCTTTGGAGCTGGTTATTTAATTGACAGTTTTTTAAATTTCGAACTTTTATTTAAACTATCTGGTTTAATTGTTGGGCTGGCAGCTGGCTTTTATTCTGTGTATAAGCTTATACTTTCAACTTTTGATGATTAAATAAAATTTATTTTCTGATTATTTTATTTTTTTAAAGAGATTTTTCAAATCAATTTATTTTAAGTTTTTTATTTTAAAACTTTTTACGAGAGGAGGAAGCATTTTGAATCCAGGTCCACAGATACAATTTTATCTATTTGGCAAAGAATATCTTCCAGTAACTGATACCCTGCTTGTCGGCTGGCTTTCTGTAGTCATTATTTTAATTCTGGCAAAATACCTAACTTCAAAGTTAAGTGTTAGACCAGAAGGAAAACAAAATGTTGCAGAAATGATTGTAGAATTAATTTACAAACAAATTGAACCGATGCTGCCGGGAGAGGGATGGAGGTTTCTTCCTTTTATCGCCACAATTTTTATTTATGTAGGTTTCAGCAACCTGATTGGACTTGTACCTGGTTTAGCCAGTCCGACTGGCGACTTAAATACTACTTTAGGCCTTGCCTTAGTGGTTTTTATAGTTGTTCAGTACGAGGGTATGAGAGAATATGGTGTCTGGGGTTATATTAAAGGCTTTGCCGAGCCAGTGATTTTCTTACTTCCAATAAATGTGATTGGTGAGCTGGCAAAACCAATATCTCATTCATTCCGTCTTTTTGGAAATATAGTTGGTGGTGGAATTATCATTACCCTGATTTATCAGGCAGCCCCACCATTAATACCTGTACCACTGCATGCCTGGTTTGACTTTTTTGTTGGTATGATTCAGGCTTTAATTTTTGGTATGGTTGCAATTGCTTATATTTCTGTTGCTAAATCTTAGTAGTCTGAGGAAAGGAGGCAAACTATGATTGAATTTTCACCAGAAGTTGCCGAAACAGTTATCACAACTGCCTCTTATATTGCTGCAGGAGCTGCTTTAATTGCTGGAGTTGGCCCGGGGATAGGAATGGGTTTTGCTGCAGGGAAAGCAACATCTGCCGTTAGAAGGCAGCCGCAGGCAAGAGGAACAATTATTACAACAATGCTCTTAGGCCAGGTAATTTCAGGTTCGACGGGTATCTATTCACTTGTAATAGCGATCTTTTTGATTTTTGGAGTTTAATTTTAAACTATTTCATAAAAATTATTTAACTGGCACAGTTAAATAATTATAAGAGTTTTTAATTCTTAAAAGAAGTAATGGTTTTCTGTATTTTAACTGCAGAAAGATCAGCAGAGGAGTTTTTGATGAAAGATATTAATGATCCACAAAAAGTTCAGATGAAAATCTTAAAAATGACTTATTTGTTTTCCCTATTTCCGATTATTTCATCGCTGATAGCAGGAGAATTTGATATTCTATTTGGGTTTGTTTTTGGACTTGTAATTTCTACTCTTCTTTTAAGATTAAAATATAATAACATAATCAGGGCATTGAGTATGGAAGAAGATTCAGCAGAGAAGTTTATTCGCAACCGTTATTTTATAGAATATGCCCTCTATTTTGCAGTACTTTTTAGTGCAGCCAGAAATGCCAATCTGGACTTTCTGGCCGCGGCAGTAGGACTATTTATGATAAAATTTGTAGTTATACTGTGGTCAGTTGTTGATTTATTAAGGGATACTTTTCAAAGCAAATTTGATGAGTATAAATAAGCTTTTTGTTTTTAAAACCGAAAGGAGGAAATTATAATGGTAGAATTTTCACCAGAAGTTATTGACACAGTTATTAGAGCAGCAGCACTTTTAGGAGCAGGTTTTGCAATGATCGCAGGTATTGGTCCTGGTATTGGTCAGGGGTATGCTGCTGGTAAAGCTGTAGAATCTGTAGCTAGAGATCCAGAAGCTAGAGGTAATATTATTACAACTATGCTTTTAGGACAGGCTGTTGCTGAGTCAACAGGTATTTATTCTCTGGTTATTGCCATTGTTTTAATCTTTACAATATAGTACAGAGTAGATTAAGTCGGGAGAGTAATCTCCTGACTTAATAGTGCTTACTATATTTAGCGACTATTTTCCCATCTTTTGATGGGTCATTATATTTCAGGAGGTGAATGTACTCTTGGTTAATATTAATACTACAATGTTATGGCAGTTAGTAAACTTTTTTGTTCTTCTCTTTTTACTGCGCAAGTTTCTCTACTCACCAATTAAGGAGATGCTTGATAAGCGAGCAGCACAGATCAATGGTGATTTAGATGATGCTGAAGCCCGCAGAGAGGAAGCTGAAGAAATAAAGGCTGAATATGAGCAGAAGTTAAAAAATGCTCGTAGTGAGGCTCAGGAAATTGTAGATAATGCAGAAACAAGAGCCAATAAAAAGGCTAAAGATATTATAAATAAAGCAGAAGAAAGAGCTGAGAACTTAAAGGCCAAGAAATTAGAAGAAATTGAACAGGCGAAAAAGGAAGCAGCAGCTGAACTTAGAGACAGCATTGCTGATTATACAGTTCTGGCAGCAAATAAACTAATCCAGGAGCAGTTAGACGAAGACAAACATCAGCAGATGGTTATGGACTTTATAGATCAGCTGGACAAAGAGAAACTGGGTGAGCTGCAATGAGAAATGAAGTAGCTTCCAAATACAGCCGGGCTCTTTTTGAGCTGGGTAAAGACCATGGTAATCTTTTAGAATTAAAAGATAATCTGGCTGAATTTTGGCAGCTGGTTGAGGAAAATGAAGACTTAAATGAACTTCTTTTCCACCAGAGATTGATGCCAGAAAATAAAAAAAGAGTCCTGGAAAAAATTTTTACTGATCAATTGGATTCAGATATTTTACACTTTCTCTTTATTTTGATTGATAAAAGAAGAGAGTTCTTTTTGGAATCAATTATCAAAGAATTCAATACACTTGTTGATGATGCTGAAGACATTTTACATGTAGAAGTTACATCAGCTGTAGAATTGAATGATTCTATACTTGGTAAATTAAAAGAGAAATTGGATTCTCTCTTAGATTATAATATTCAGATTGAAAATAATGTTGATGAAGAAATTATTGCTGGTATTGTCTTAAAAATCGAAGATTATATAATCGATGGCAGTCTGCGCAATCAGCTTAATGCATTGAAGCAGAATTTAAAATCGATTCCAGTAAGTAAGTTAGGGGTGAATTAATTTGAAACTGAGACCTGAAGAAATAAGTTCCATTATCAAAAAAGAAATAGAAAATTACGGACAGGAATTAGAATCCGTAGGAGTTGGTACTGTATTAGATGTTGGAGATGGTATCGCTCACGTTTATGGACTTAAAGATGCTATGTCCGGAGAACTTTTAGAATTTCCTAATGATGTTTTCGGAATGGCTTTAAACTTAGAAGAAGATAATATCGGGGTTGTACTACTCGGTGATGAAACATTAATTGAAGAGGGTGATGATGTCAAACGCACCGGTCGTGTGGTTGAGGTTCCGGTTGGAGATGCTCTTTTAGGTAGAGTTGTTAATCCACTTGGACAGCCGCTTGATGGTAAAGGTGCAATTGACAGTGATACATATCGTCCTGTAGAATCTGAGGCTCCAGGTGTTGTTGACCGTCAGCCAGTAGAAGTTCCATTACAGACTGGTTTGAAATCAATTGATGCGATGACTCCAATTGGTAGAGGCCAGCGTGAGTTAATTATCGGTGACCGTCAGACAGGTAAAACAGCGATTGGTATTGATACAATTATCAATCAGAAAGATAATGATGTAATCTGTATTTATGTAGCTATTGGTCAGAAGAACTCAACTGTAGCTCAGCTTACAGAAAGATTAAGAGAAGAAGGAGCAATGGACTATACTATTGTAGTTTCTGCTACAGCCAGTGAGCCAGCTCCAATCAGATATATCGCACCTTATGCCGGCTGTGCTATGGGTGAGCATTTTATGTACGAAGATGATAAAGATGTCTTAGTTATTTATGATGATCTTTCCAAACATGCGGTTGCTTATCGTTCCATGTCACTTCTTTTAAGAAGACCGCCTGGACGTGAAGCTTATCCTGGAGATGTATTCTACTTACACTCACGTTTATTAGAGCGTGCAGCTAAGTTGAATGATGATTTAGGAGGAGGCTCATTAACTGCCCTGCCGATCATTGAAACTCAGGCCGGAGATGTTTCCGCTTACATTCCTACCAACGTAATTTCGATCACTGATGGTCAGATTTATCTGGAGAGTGAATTATTCTTCTCAGGTGTTAGACCTGCTGTTAATGTAGGTATTTCTGTATCTCGTGTTGGTGGTAATGCTCAGATTAAAGCGATGAAAGATGTTGCCGGTACCCTGCGTCTTGACTTATCTCAGTATCGTGAACTTGAGGCTTTCTCACAGTTTGGTTCTGACCTTGATAAGGCAACACAGCAGAAGCTGGCCCGTGGTGAAAGAATTGTAGAGATTCTAAAGCAGAATCAGTATTCACCAATGCCGGTAGAAGAACAGGTAATTGTAATTTATACAGTAACCAATGGTCATTTAGATGACCTGCCTGTTGATAACTTAGGCCGTTTTGAAGAAGAATATTTAAGTTTTGTTGACAGTAATTATGCAGAAGTTAAGGAAGAAATAGTTGAATCCGGAAAATTATCTGATGAACTTAAAGAAAAATTAGATGAGATGGTCAAAGAGTTTAAAGATATGTTCCAGGTTCAAAAAAATACAATTGTAGATATGGATTCTGACGAATCTGATACCGAAGCAGAGGAAGCTGAGGTGAAATAACAATGCAAAATATGCGAGATATTCAGCGGCGGATAGGAAGTGTTAAAAACACTCAGAAGATTACCAGAGCCATGAAAATGGTTGCTGCTGCCAAGCTGAAAAATGCTCAGGATAGGGCAGAAGATGCCCGACCTTTTTTCAATAAAACAGTGGAAGTTTTAAGAGGTGTTTTTACCAGAACCAAAGAAGCATCCCATCCACTTTTAGCTGAAAGAGAAGGTGGCAGGCATTTAGTAATTGTTATTACAGGTGACAGAGGTCTCTGTGGAGCTTATAACCATAAAGCAATTGATGTAGCTGAGGAGATTGTGGAAGCGGAGGAAGAAGTTTCACTGGTAGTTCTCGGCCGCAAGGCACGTGACTATTTCCGCCGCCGGGAGACAGATATCATGGCTGAATATGTTCAGCTGGATGATTACCCGGGTTATGGTTTTGCCAACAACATTGCTGATGAGATTATTCATCATTTTGAAGCAGAGGATGTTAACAAGGTATCAATGGTTTATACTCACTTTAATTCTGCAATCAGTCAGTCAGTAAAGACAATGCAGCTTTTGCCGGTAGAAAAATTTGCGGAAGAAGCAGAAAAAATTGGGGCTGAAGAAAAGCAGATTGAAGCTGAAACAGCAGGAGAGGAAGCGGGAGACAAGAAATATGTAGATTATATTTTCGAACCCTCCCCGGCTGAAGTTTTTGATAATATTTTACCACAGTATTTAATTAATGTTATTTATTCAGCTCTTTTGGAGTCTAAAGCAAGTGAGTTTGGTGCCCGGATGACTGCCATGGATTCTGCAACTGAAAATGCTAACGAGATGATTGACAAATTGACATTGAAGTATAACAGAGCCCGTCAGGCAGAAATCACTAAAGAAATTACTGAAATTGTTGGTGGAGCAGAGGCACTTAAATAAAGTTTTATAAAGGAGGAATTTGCGTGAGTGACCAGAACATTGGTAGAGTAGTTCAGGTTATTGGTCCGGTAGTTGATATTGAATTTCCGGACGGCAATATACCTAAGATCTACAATGCTATCAAAATAGAGAATGAAGAAAATGACATAGATTTAACCTGTGAAGTAATGCAGCAGCTTGGTGATGACAGGGTAAAAACAGTTGCCATGTCATCTACAGATGGACTCGTAAGAGGAATGAAAGCTGTGGATCAGGGAGAACCGATCAGCACTCCGGTTGGAGAGGCTGTACTGGGAAGAGTATTTAATGTTTTAGGAGAAACTATTGATAATCGCGGTGAGGTAGAAACAGATGAGACAATGCCTATTCACCGTCCTGCACCTAAGTTTGAAGAGCAGGAATCAACTACAGAACTTTTTGAAACTGGAATCAAGGTAATTGACCTTCTGGCACCATATACTCGTGGTGGTAAGGTAGGTCTCTTTGGTGGTGCTGGTGTAGGTAAAACAGTACTTATCCAGGAATTAATTAATAACATAGCAACAGAGCACGGAGGTTATTCTGTATTCTCCGGTGTAGGAGAGAGAACTAGAGAAGGTAATGACCTCTGGCTGGAATTCCAGGAAGCCGATATTTTAGATAAGGTTGCCATGGTTTTTGGTCAGATGAACGAGCCGCCTGGAGCCCGGATGCGTGTAGGACTTACAGGTTTAACAATGGCGGAGTATTTCCGTGATGAAGCCGGTCAGGATGTATTATTATTTATTGATAATATCTTCCGTTTTATTCAGGCTGGTTCTGAGGTATCTGCTCTTTTAGGTAGAATGCCTTCAGCGGTAGGTTATCAGCCGACTCTTGCCTATGATGTTGGTACTTTACAGGAGAGAATTACTTCAACAAAGAAAGGTTCAATCACATCTGTACAGGCAGTATATGTACCTGCAGATGACCTGACTGACCCTGCTCCTGCAACCACATTTGCTCACTTAGATGCTACAACAGTTCTTTCCAGAGATATTGTGGAAAAGGGAATTTACCCTGCTGTTGACCCACTTGATTCAACCTCTAATATTCTTGATCCAAGAATTCTGGGTGAAGAACATTATAATGTAGCTCGTGAGGTACAGGAGATTCTGCAGGAATACAAAGACTTACAGGATATTATCGCCATCCTGGGTATGGACGAATTATCTGAAGAGGATAAAATTGTTGTAAATAGAGCCCGTAGAATTGAGAGATTCTTGTCTCAGCCCTTCTTTGTTGCTGAGCAGTTTACAGGAACTCCAGGTAAATATGTAGAACTGGATGACACGATTCGCGGTTTTAAAGGAATTTTAGAAGGGCGTTATGATGATCTGCCTGAGGAAGCTTTCTACATGGTAGGTACTATCGAAGACGCGGTAGAAAAAGCTAAACAGCTGGAAGAAGGTGAGTAGCCAATGGCTGCTGCACCAAAAATTCAGCTTGATGTAGTAACACCAGAAAAATTGGTTTACAGTGAACAGGTAGATTTAATTGAAGGACCTGCAATTGACGGTCTGATCGGTATTTTGCCTGATCATGCACCTTTAGTAACTGCAATGCAGATTGGAGTTGTCAGGGTGGTTAAAGATGGTGAGGAAACTCAGATCGCTATCAGTGATGGCTTTATGGAAGTTCAGCCAGATCGGATTAATCTGGTTGTAAGAACTGCTGAGCTGCCGGAAGAAATCGATGTTGATCGTGCAAAATCTGCTCGTGATCGAGCAGAAGAAAAGCTGGAAAAAGATCACGATAATATAGATTTTGCTAAAGCAGAAGCATCTTATGATCGGGCGCTGGCCCGCCTCAAAGCAGCCGGACACCATGATCACGGCTATGATCGTTTATAACGCAAACGCACTGGTGCCGTGTACCGCCCGACTTTTGTCGAAAAATGTCGGGCGGTTTCGGGCATAAAATTAAATATAAAATTAAAGGGTCCTGATTTGATCAGGGCCCTTTTTATATTTTATTAATTCTTTAATACTCAAATTCAATCTCTTCAACTTTAACCTTAAACCAGCTAAACTTACCACTATCTAAATACCAGCTGACATCAATCTCTGTTGGGATTTTCATTCCGTCAATCTCCTGATAAGAGTCAAGCTCACCACTACACTTTAACCTTTCAGCACTTTCACCGCTTTCTTTATATCTCATTGCCTCTGTTCTGAGTAAATTACCTTCTTGATCAAAAATAAAATCAGCAGATGCTTCTACTCCCTGATAACTGATAGTGGCCCGGGCAGTATTGGCATCAACTTTTTCCCAGACAAGATAATCGTTTAAGGCAGCGGTCGGGTACCAGGGCAGTTCCAATAGAAATCTGTGCAGGGCAGACTCGTTAATCTTGGCATTTGCTCCCTGGTCAACAACAGGCAGCAGGTAGCCAATTTTAATCAGCATCGAGGCATTTCCCTGATAAAAAAGATCTCTTCCCTTAGTCTTAATAGCCGGCAGCATTGCCAGATCAACCTGCCAGAGAAAGCCGGGCTCACTGACAGTTATAAATTGTTCTGCCTCTGGCTTATACCATTTTTTTTGTTCTGGATTTAATTTCATCTGCCCTGTTTGCCTTAAATTAACTGCTGTAATCCTATTTTTCCCAACAACACCAACTTTATTTAGCCAGAGTTGAACTATTTCTGGCAGAGCCTTTAAATCAGTTTTATTAATACTTTGATCAACAGTAGAATTAGAGTTTTCAGCTTTTAATTTCTCCATTTCAGCTGCAATTTCTTTTTCAAACTGCCATTTTCCGATGGCAGTTACTGTCAGGCCAAAAATTATTAATAGCAGAATCAGAGCGGCTGCAGTAGGCCAGAATCCCAATTTCAAAATATTCATTTTCAATAGTCTCCTCATTTTTCACATTTTTATTTTTTTGAGATAGTCATTGTCTATTTTTTCTGATACCTCCAAAAATTATATCAAAATGGTTTTCAATTAGCTGTAGCTGTTTTTCTTTATTGTCTATTTTTTCGATGATCAGGCGAATAATCAGACCAAAAGTAGCAGTCCAAATTATTTTAGCCTTTGTTTGAGAATTACCATTTTCAAATTCTCCCTGGCTCTGTCCCCTTTCGATTAATTCCTGCAGCAGTTTAAACGCTGATGGATTTCTACAGAACTCAGGCTTTAAAATAGAAGTTTGTTTCAGCAAGTTTTCTTTTTCGCTGAGCATTACTGCCTTATAATAGTCTTTATTTTGCAAAGCACTTTCAATATATTTTCCAAACTTATAGCGGATTTCTGCTTCTGCTGAATCAAAATCTAATCTCTCTATTCGAAGAGAATTAATTATTTGCTGATAACCCTGTTGAACTACCGCCTCAATTATTTCCGATTTACTTTTATAGTATTGATAAATATTGGCCGGCGAATAGCCAACCTGAGCTGCCAGTTTCCGAATTGAAAGAGAGTCAAGGCCTTCTGCTTCAATAATTTTTTTTGCTGTGTCTAAAATTGTATCTCTGATCAGCTTATTTTTTGCCGCTTTAATTTTATTACTCATAAACTTTCTCCTTTCTGATAAAAGAACTTTGTTATATTATTTAAACATTGTTTAGTTAAATTTATCACTAATATTATATTTTGTCAATAAAATATTTAAATAAAACTAATTTTGGGTATTGTTTTAACTCAATTAGAGCAGCTAAAAACTTAATTTAACAGATAATTCGACATAAATCGGGTGGTACACGGCACCTGTACATAAGACTTTAAAAATGTTAAAATATTAAGAGGAGGGTCTATCTCATGCAAAACAATAATCAGGAAAGCAAATTAGAAAAAACAGCTCGCGAAGGAGCTTTTGGTTCAGCGGAAATAAAAAAGGGTGAAAAGAATAGATTTTTGGGTGAATTTGAAGAGAGGGTTATTGCCTATCTGACAGAAGAACAGATTAAGGAAACTGCACTTTATCCAGAGGTCAAAGAGGCACTGCAGTCACAAGAGGCAGATAAATTAATTATTCGAGGAGATATCGATAAAAAATATATCTCAGACTATATAGATTGGGCGCGAGAAGCAGGGATTAGCTTTAACAGAAAAAATTCGCCTGAGTTCCGGGGGAATGTAGCTCTGGCAGTAGCTGGAAAAGATGCAGTATCACAGCAATTTGGCCGAATTCCAGAGCGGCAAGAAAAGTTGCAAAAGAAGGGCTTATCTGATAACATTATAAGGAATGCAGGCTCATTGCTCTGCAGTGATTGCTGGAAGGAATTGATGGACAAAGCGCCGGAGGAAAAAATCAATTATAAAAAAGCCGGCATTTTCGATAAATTAACTGGAACAGAATGTATTGGCTGCCAGAAGAAATAATTATTATTAAGCGATAAGATCTGAGGCAGTCTTTGAAGACTGGATTTATTTAGAAAGGGGCTTTTAGAGGTGGACAAGTATATTATTGAAGGTTTAAATCCACTAGAAGGAGAAATTAAAGTTGGGGGAGCAAAAAATGCAGCTCTGCCGATTATAGCAGCATCACTACTTGCTGATTCTCAAGTAGTTTTAGATGATATTCCACAGCTTAGAGATGTAACAAATTTATGCAGGATTATAGAAGATATGGGAGCAGAGGTTAAACGAAGTCAGCATCGGATAGAAATAGATTCGGCTAAAGTTTTAAAAACAGAGGCTGATCACGAATTGGCCAGAAAATTGAGAGCTTCCTATTATATACTTGGTGTTATGCTTGCCAGAGAGGGACACGCCAGAACCACACTGCCTGGAGGCTGTAATATTGGTAACCGCCCTATTGATCTTCATTTAAAGGGTTTTAGAGCTCTGGGGGCAGAAGTTTACCTGGACCACGGAGTGGTTGATGTCAAAGCTGACAGATTAAAAGGGGCTGAGATTTATCTGGATTATCCCAGTGTTGGAGCAACAATCAACATCATGATTGCTGCCAGCCGGGCTGAAGGAAAAACAGTAATTGAAAATGCAGCCCGTGAACCAGAAATTGTAGATTTAGCAAACTTTTTAACTGTGATGGGAGCTAAGATTAAGGGTGTAGGTACAGATATTATTAAAATTGAAGGTGTAGATGAGATGCATGGAGTTGAGCACCGGATTATACCTGATCGAATTGAGGCTGGTACATATATGATAGCTTCTGCTATCACAGCTGGAGACGTATTTGTGCGCAATGTACTGACTGAACATGTTAAACCACTAATTGCCAAAATGCACGAGATGGGTATTACTGTAGAAGAAGATATAGCGGGAGTTAGAGTTAAAGCAGGCCGAGATTTAAAGGCTGTTGATGTTAAAACTCTGCCTTACCCCGGTTTTCCTACAGATATGCAGTCTCAAATGATGGCTTTACTGACTCAGGCTGATGAAACAAGCTTGATTATTGAAACAGTCTGGGAAAATCGCTTTATGCATGTAGATGAGTTAAAACGAATGGGAGCTGAAATCAAGATTGATGGACACAGTGCTCTCATTAAACCGGGCCGCCTGACTGGTGCCGAAGTAAGGGCTACAGATCTGAGGGCAGGAGCTGCACTTATTCTGGCCGGACTGGCTGCTGAAGGTCAAACAGAGGTAAAAGATATCTATCATGTAGAGCGGGGATATGAAAATATAGAAAAAAAGCTCTGTCAAGTTGGAGCTGCAATAAATAAAGTATCTGAGTAAATTAAACCTGCCGCTGATATTTCAGCGGTTTTCTGTTTTAAAAATTAATTTATGCTTTTCAAAAAATCAAGGTGGTGAAAAAATGATTACAACAGTAACGTTAAATCCGGCTATTGACCGTGAGTATTTTGTAGACAAAAATGAAGTAATGAAAAATCAGTTTATTTATGATGATGAGCATCTAAAAGTTTATCCTGGTGGAAAAGGTTTGATCAGTGCAATTAATTTTAAATCTCTGGGCTACCATGATGTGCAAAACATTGGTTTTGTTGGGGGTAAACAGGGGCTATTTTTCGAAAAAATGGTGCAGAAACATGACATTATTAGTAACTATATTTATACTGAAAGTGAGATTAGAAATAATGTAAAGATAATTGGGCGTGAACCTGCAACCTACACTCAGTACAATGATTATACATTCAAAGTAGAAAAGGAAGAGGTTGATGAATTAATAGTTCGCTTTAGAAGATCAATTGCTGAAAGTGACTGTATTCTGATGTCAGGCTCTGTTCCTGAAGGTGTTGATTTTGATATATATCAGCGATTAATTAAGATTGCCAAAAAACAGGGGAAACATGTATTTCTGCAGGCAAGTGGTGAGGCGTTAAAGCTGGCCTTAGAATCAGAACCAGATATTGTAACACCATATTTTAAACATCATAAAACCATTTTAGATATGGAAATGAATGATAAAAAAGATTATATTAGGGCTGGTAAAAAGATGCAGGAGATGGGAGCAAAGAGAGTAATGGTTCCTTTCCACTGTGACCGCCTATTATTTGATAGAAATGGTGATGTTTATCAGTTATCTCCTAAAGGTTACTGTATTATTAACTGGCTGGGTGCCAGTGATGCCTACAATACTGCTTATTTAGACTATGCTTTTAAGACAGATAACTTTGACTTTTTAGAAGCAAATTTACGCGGTGGAGCTGCAGCTTTATGGGTGGCAGAAAATAAAGAAATTTATCTTGAAAATAGAAAAGACTATAATTCCTATTTTGATCGATTATCAATTAATAAGCTGGAGGTGTAAAAAATGAGTAGTGTAAAAGATTATATGGTCCGGACTATGAATTCAATTACACCGGATGATAGTATCCGTAAGGCAATAATTATAATGTATAGATCAGAGCAATCTGTGCTGCCGGTAGTTGATCACCAGAATCTGTTTGTAGGAACAATTTACAGCAACAATATTTTAAAGAACATAATTCCAGAGAGTTTTGGGTTTTTAGACAGCAGCCGACTTTTTTATGAGGTAAATGAGGCTGTAGAAAATTTGAAATATGTTAAAGACGAAAAAGTCGAAAAATATATGGCCCGCAACCGTGACGCGGTTAAAGAAAACAGTGATATGAAAAAAATTGCTGATATTATGCTCAACAATAAGGAATCACTGCTTTTTGTAATTAATGATCAGGGCTATTTAAGGGGCTTTATCGAAAGGTCCAATTTGCTGCATTATTTATTAGATGAAACTGAGGGAGATGCAGAATAGTTGAATCAGCATTATATTTGATCAGGCTATTTAATAATTTCTATAATTCTATAAGAAAATAGTATAAAAACGAGGTGTGATTTATGAATGAATTAATAAATTTCTCTGCCCATAATGTCGAAGAATGGCTGGTTTTGAATAATATTGCCAATAAAGAGCTTTATTTAATTTCGCTGTTCTTATTATTTGCTTTTTTAGTAGTTTTACTGGCCAAAAAATACAGGGTGCCAATAGTAGTTGGCTATGTCTTTTTGGGGATTTTACTGAGCCCGGACGTGATTGCGCTTTTACCAACTATAGATCAGGAAATTTCGAGTATGTACACTTTTATTCTTGCCAATCTAGATTATGTTACTAATATTGCTCTGGCTTTTATTGCTTTTACCATTGGTAGTGAGCTTTCAATAAAAACAATAAAGAGACTTGGTAAAAGTATCTTTTCCATAGCAATTATGGAGTCTGTTGCTGCTTTTATTGTTGTTACAGCAGCTGTTTATTTTATTGGTCGGCCGCTATTTATGGCGCTTTTATTTGGAGCAATTGCTTCTGCAACAGCACCAGCTGCTACAGTTATGGTCTTAAAAGAATATAATGCAGAGGGACCGTTGACTTCAACAATTATGGCGGTTGTGGGACTTGATGATGCCTTTGCTTTAATTATCTTTTCTTTGATAAATCCAATTGCTTATTCTCAGTACAGGGGTGAGGGAGCAATTAATTTATCTGAAGTTATTGTTCTGCCTTTGATAGAAATCTTTGGGGCTGTAATTTTGGGACTTGCTTTTGGTTATCTGGCTCAGTTTTTATTAACCAAATTTAACGAAAAGACTCGTAAAATACTGACAATTGTTACTACAATTACTTTAAGTTCTTCTGTGTCAATCTTTTTGGGTTTTTCAGCTTTAATAGCTAATATGTCAGTTGGTTTTGCTGTTCGGAACTTTGCCAAAAAGAATCTGCAGATTTCAGAAGAAATAGATACTCTAACAATACCGCTTTATGCCATGTTTTTTATAATTGCAGGTACAGAAATCAGATTTTCAGAGATGGGTTCCCTTAGTTTTCTGCTGATAGCATTTATTTATTTAATTGCGCGTATCATCGGTAAGGTGGGGGGGTCTACCCTGGCTGCAAGAATCTCCGGGGCTCCTGAAGCTGTAAAAAAATATATTGGTTTAGGTCTTCTACCACAGAGTGGAGTGGCAATTGCCCTGGCTTATTCAGTGCAGAAACAGTATGCACAGGATCCAGAAGTTGGGCTTTTGATTTTCAATACTCTACTGCTTACAGCAGCCATGACTGAAGTCTTTGGTCCGTTGTTAACTAAATATGCTGTGGTAAATGCAGGAGAGTCACAGATGGAGGCTAATCACCATTAAAATAATTATCGCTTTTTAATTTTATTTTAAGATTGATATTCTATAATGAGGTGTAGGAATGGAAAATAGTGCAGGATCAGTAATAGAACTTCATAATCTGCAGGAATGGTTTCATATTAATGATCTGCAGACCAGAGCAATTTATTTAATTGCCTTTTTTCTAGTTCTGGCGATGATTGCAATAATTGTTTCAAAAAAATATAGTCTGCCAATAGTTGTCGGTTATGTTTTATTTGGGATAGTAATAAGTCCTGATATTTTAAATTTGATTCCTTTTCTGGAGAGTGAATTTCACAGCTGGTACGAGTTTTTAATAATAAAATTAGACTATATAACTCAGATTGCGCTGGCTTTTATAGTCTTTACCATAGGTAGTGAACTTTCACTGCGGACATTTAAAAGACTCGGGAAAAACATATATATCATTACGATTTTTGAAGCACTGGGAGCTGCTTTTGTTTCAGCTCTGGCGGTTTATCTGATTGGAGCTCCTATCTATATGGCGCTGCTTTTGGGAGCTATTGCGGCTGCCTCAGCCCCAGCTTCAACAATTATGGTTTTAAAAGAATATAATGCTGAAGGACCTTTAAGTTCAACCCTGATGGCAGTGGTCGGCTTAGATAACACTCTGGCCCTGATTCTTTTTGCTCTAATCAGTCCGGTTGCTATGATGTTTATTGGGGCGGGGGAAGCACTTTCACTTCAGCTTTTATTAACTCCGATTATAGAAATTTCAGCAGCAATTTTAATCGGGCTGATAATTGGTTATTTAACACAGCACTATATCAGTATGGTTGATGATAAAACGAAAAAGGTTGTAGCAATATTAACCTCAGTGGTGCTCAGTTCTGCTGTCAGCCTTGTTTTCGGGCTTTCATCTTTGATTGCCAATCTGGCACTCGGCTTTGCCATTAGAAATTTTGCTGAGAAGAACCTGGAGATCTCAGAGTATCTTGATACTTTAACCATACCCTTATATGCGATGTTTTTTATCTTCGCAGGTGCAGAAATTCGCTTTACTCAGATGGGCTCTGCAGCTTTTTTGATTACAGCTTTTGTTTTTTTAGTTTTTAGAATTGTTGGTAAATACGGTGGTGCTGTTCTGGCCGGTCATTTTTCGGATGCATCTCCAGTAGTTAAAAAATATATTGGCCTGGGCTTATTTCCTCAGGGAGGAGTTGCCATTGCTCTGGCGTTTTCTGTCCAGAAACAGTTTACCCAGGTTCCAGAAACATCTTTAATGATTTTCAACATGGTTATTTTAACAGCTGCTCTGACAGAAATATTTGGTCCTTTATTTACCAAAGAGGCAGTGCTCAGATCAGGAGAAGCTGAAGAGTAAAGCATAAAGTTCAGGCTGCAGGAATTAATCTCTTTTTAGAGAAATCATATTATAGCAGCTTTTAATTAATTTTGTAAAAATATAGTAAGTTTTTAATAGGGGAGGAGTATGCTATTGAATCTTTTGAATAAATTTAGTAAAAAAATTGCAATTGACTTAGGTACAGCAACGGTAATCATCTATGAGAGTGATAAGGGGATTGTTTTACAGGAACCCTCATTTGTAGCTCTCGATAAGGATACAAATAAGGTAATTGCAGTGGGAGAAGAAGCCAGACGAATGCTGGGTAGAACTCCTGGAAATATTGAAGTTGTCAGACCGTTAAAAGATGGTGTGATAGCAAATTTCGAAGTTGCAGAACTGATGCTCAAGAGTTTTCTTAAAAAAGTGGGTGTCAAAAGTAGATTTATCAAGCCTTTGATTATGGTCTGTATTCCAGTAGGTGTAACCGGTGTGGAAAGCAGAGCTGTTTTAGAAGCAGCTGTTCAGGTAGGTGCCCGCAAGGCATTTTTGATTGAAGAACCAGTAGCTGCAGCGATTGGAGCCGGTCTCAGAATTGAGAAAGCCGAAGGAAATATGGTTATCGATATTGGTGGTGGAACAACTGAAATTGCTGTGCTTTCACTGGGAGGAATAGTTGTTGGTGAGTCGATTAGAGTTGGCGGAGATAAATTCGATGAAGCTCTGGTACGCTATGTTCGAGAAAATTATAACTTAGTTATTGGAGAAGCTACAGCAGAAGAGATTAAAATTAATATTGGCAGTGCTAACCCTGATTATTCGGCAAAATATGAAGTTAAGGGTAGAGATTTGATGACAGGTCTGCCGAGACATATAGAACTTTCTGCAGAAGAGACTCATAAAGCTTTTAAGGAGCTGCTGGATAATATTGCTCATGCTGCCAGAAGAGTTTTAGAAAAAACACCGCCTGAATTGTCTGCTGATATTGTCGAAAAGGGGATTATTTTGACTGGTGGAGGTTCACTGCTGGAGGGAATCGATAAATTTATCAGTGATCGGACCGAGGTTGGTGCTTTTGTAACTGATGATCCTCTGGTCTGTGTGGCTGAAGGAACAGGACAGGCTTTAAATGAATTAGATAAAATTTCGAATGTATTAAGCACAGGTGATCAGGGCATTTTATCGTAAAAGTAACTGGAGAGTGATTAAATTTGAAAAATAATATAAAAAAAGTTTTATTTTACATTTTGCTAGTCTTATTTCTCGTTAATAACCCAGTACTTGCCGCAGAAAATATTATGCCTTTAACTGAAGTAAAAGCAGGAATGACAGGTTATGGAAAGACTGTCTTTTCTGGAAATAAAATTGAAAAATTTGATATAGAAATAGTAGATGTACTGGATAACCGCAGTTTGGATGAAGATCTAATTTTAATTAAACTAACCGGTGATAAAGCAGAAAAATATGGCGGCATAGCTGCCGGGATGAGCGGTAGTCCGATTTACCTTGATGGGAAATTAATTGGTGCAATTGGCTATGGCTGGAATAACAGTGACCACCGTTTTGGCCTGGTGACTCCAATTGAAAGAATGCTGAAACTTTTGGAAAATAACAATAATATAGAAAAAAGTAACGGTAATCTCAGTGATCTTGATTTAGATCTGGATCAGTTTACTCCGGAAGAAAATATCATTAAAACAGAGAGTCCGATTATGGTCAGCGGGATTAGTGGTCGTGCTCTGGACAGGCTGAAAAAAAATCTGGAAGAATTAAATCTAGATGTAGTTCCCAGCCCGGGAATTGAAGAGGTTGATAAAAGCAGTGAAAGACCAGAACCGGGTGAAGCTGTTGCAGTTCAGCTGGTCAGAGGTGATATTAGTGTGGCTTCAATTGGTACTCTAACCTATGTAGATCAGGGGCAATTTCTTGCTTTTGGTCATCCTTTTACCAACCGCGGTCAGGTAAATTACCTTTTAAGTAGAGCTCATATTAATGCTGTTATTCCAAGTTCAGAGCAGCCTTTTAAACTGGGCTCACCCTACAATCGGCTTTTAGGCTCAGTAACTCAGGACAGGGGTGCCGGTATTGCAGGCAGAATTGATACCTATCCCCGGATTACACCTCTTTATATTTCTATTTCTGAAAATGGTCAGCTGGTCAAAGAGGTCAGTCTGCAGATTATTAATGATGAATATTTATTTTCATCTCTTTCCAATACTGCTGCTCTACAGGCGGTAGATTCAGCCCTGGATAGAATTGGACCCGGTTCAGCTGAATCAAGACTTAAGATCATGGGAAGAGGTCTGCCTGAGCTGCAGATAGAATCGACAAATATGTATTACAGTCAGAATGATATCGGCAGCACAGCACTTTATGATTTTTCACAACTTCTGGATCTTATTTTAACAAATCCATTTAAAGAGATAAATCTGATTGATATTAGACTGGAATTAGATTTTAGCCGGGATGACAGTGTGGCTCTGATTCAGGAAGCCAAAGTATTAAATGAAGAAATATATCCAGGAGATGAGCTGGAAGTTGAAGTAACTTTACACCGCTACCGTAATGGGACAGAAACTAAAACCCTACAGATGAAGGTTCCGGATGATGTAGAACCAGGAATAGCAACCCTCTTTATCGATGGGGGCTATACTGGAGAAACAATGAGGCCGGAAGAAACTGCTCCAATGCAGAGCCAGGGTGGTCTAAATGAAGCTGAGATCTCCGGTCACAAAAGTTTTGAATCAATGTTAACTTCTTATTTAGATTCACCAGATAATAATGATCTTATCTTACAGCTTTATCCTTCCTATTCAGCACCTATTTATCAGGAGAGCAGTGAAGAGGCTCCAAAACAAAACTTTGCTGAAGATGAAGGTGAGCAGAACCTGGAAAATAAAGATTCTAATCTGGAACAAACTGAAGAAAAGGATCTTATGGAAGAAGAAATAAAAGAGCGTTATTCTACTGATTATGTACTGGAGGGGAGTTTGAATCTTGATTTAGAAATCTTAGATCCGACTGAGGAAAAATCAGCTCCAGAGTCAGAAAAGCATGAGCCAGAATCAGTAAAAGGCGAGCAGGGAAAGTATTAGTCACAGTCAAAGATTTTGGAGGTTTTTAAATGGATAAGCAAATTAAATATCTGCTGGGGGTGCTGATTCTGCTGCTTATCTCAGCTTACTTTTTGAGTTTGCTGGGAGGGCTGCCCCAATACTTTAAAGAAGATATTATTGCTTTTCTGGAAGAAAGATTTTCGGGTGATATTTCTTTCAGCTCTGTATCTTTATGGCCTCTAAATCGAATTCGGCTCAATGATTTTGAATTTAGATCTAAAAATGGAACTTCTTTCAAAACTGAAAATCTCAATCTAGATTACAGCCTCAATTTTAATGAGGAAGAGATCATCCAGCTGGAGTTTGTCGAACTCATCGGTGGAGATATTAAAATCCAGGGAGATTTTTTTGACTTAAATCAGGGTTTATCTGCTGCGGCTGTAAATTCTGAGGGTGCTGCTGATTTTAGTCAGAAAGAACTATTATCAGCTCTAAATCTGCCTGATTTTTTTGCTGAATTAAATCTAAATATCAGAAATTCAAATTTCAGTATAGATTCTGCTGGTCTTGAGCTTGAATTATCAGATCTGCAGCTGGGTTTAGAAACTACTGATTCTGAAATTTATACTCTAAGCATTTCTGCTGGGGTAAAACTTGAAGAACTAAAATTAGCTAATAATCCAGACTTTAATGATCTTAATTTAAATAAACTTGAACTTAAATTGGTTAAAAATCGAGCCGAGGGCAGCCTCTATTTTAAAGGAGAAGATTTTAAGCTGCAGACTGCAGTTAAGAACCTGAGGGCAGGCAGTTATAACTATCAAAATTTTGAACTTGATTTAAAAAGCCTCCAGGGACTGGCTTCTCTTAGAGGTGAAATTAATTTTGAAGATTATCAGCTTGATAATTATCAGAGTCAGCTGGAAGTAAGGGATTTCAAGCTGCAGAGCAGTTATCAGACTGCTGAAACAGAAAAGGAAATTATAGATTTAAGCTCTCCCCTTTTAAAACTCCAGCTTGAGGGGCCTAAACTCAGGCTGAGTCTGAATGAGAACAGAATTTTTATTGATCAAAACCCGGTTGATTTTAGTTTTAAAGCTGATCAATCACTGAACTATCAATTAAAAGCAGAGGCTGAAGACTTCTATTTTAAGCATCAGTTTTTAGCCCCATATTTAACTGAGGGAAACTTTGATTTTGATTTAACTTTGAGTGCGGAAAATAATCAGCTCCAAACTGCTGCTGCAGAAATTTCTGCGGCTGAACTGAGCAGTGAGTATCAAGATTTAAAATCAGCAGAGATTTCATTTCTGCTCGATCAGGAAGAATTTTTTCTAAACAGGGCCCAATTTAATCTGGCAGATGGAAATCAGCTTTCATTTAAAGGAAGCTATAATTTTGAGCAGAAAAATTATCTTCTAACTGCTGAGGCAGATGACTTTCTTCTAACAGAATCTCTAATTTCTGAGCTGAATCAGATTAAATTTTTTGCCGAAAGCGGTTATCTTTCAAATCTAAATAAAATTAAAAATGAACGCTTAAATTTAAAGATTGATGCCGCAGGACTTTTTGGAGCAGAACAAAAGCTTTCAGCAAATGGAGATCTTAATTTATCTTTTAAAACAGCAGAGTTAGGATCAGATTTTAAAATAGACAGTTCGTTCTGGTACACCAATAACAGGCTGATGCTTAATTCTTTTAAGCTGATTTCTGATTATGGGAGATTTGATCTGATGGGTGAAGTTGATCTGGAGTCTGAAAAACTGAAACTGCGCTATGCAGCTCAGAATTTAGAACTTGATATTTTAAATGAATTTTTGGCTTCTCAATCAGAGTTTTTAGCTGAGCTTGATCCCAACATTGATTATCTGGAGGGGTCAATTTCAGAAAGCTTTGCTCAGCCAGCTGTTAATATTCGATTGGAAATGGCAGAAGCCAGTTATGCAGAATACTTTATAGAGGATATAAAATTTTCTGCAGCCTATGTAGATGATGATTTAAAAATAAACGATTTTCAGGCAAAAATAGCTGAAGCTTCAATTACAGCAGCCGGTGAAATCAGAAATCTTTCCGAGCTGGAAGAGGCAGAACTTGATTTGAGCTTAAGCAGTCAGGATTTATATTTTCAGGACCTGGCTGAATTCAGCCAGCAGGAGCTTCCCTTAAGTGGAGAAGTTCAGCTGCAGGCAGCTCTCAGTGGTAAATTAGCTGACTATAATCTTAATTTAAGTTTAGAAGCTGATAACAGTATTCTGCAATTTGACGGTCAGGAAATTGAATTTTCGAAACTGCAGGCAGAGATCAGCAGAGAAGATGGAGATTTTGTGATCAACAATCTGACAGCAGAACAGCAGGATTTAAAACTCAGTGCTTCAGGCCGCTATAACTTAACACAGGGCTTTAATATCGATCTTAAGCTGCAGAGCTTTGAACCTGCCAGTTATTTAAACAGCTATCCCACTGCTGCAGATAATTTAAGTGGAAGTCTTTCTTTAAATGGAAAGCTCAGAGGTGAACTGGAAAATCCAGTTTTTGACTTTGAACTTGATTCAACAGAGCTAAATTTTGCTGAACTGGGAATTGAAATTAATGACAATTCTTTCAGCTTTAAAATAAATGAAGAACTAATTTTAGTGGAAAAGTTTAACTTTGCGGTTGATTCCGGCCGCTATAATTTAAATGGTAGAATTTTTGATCTGAATAGTGAGCTTAAAACTGAATTAAAACTTGAACTGCTGGAAGTACCCAGCCGTGACTTAAGCCTTAAATATATAGATTTATATCCCCTGGCAGCTGATTTGATTTTTGGAGGAACTGTAGAATTTAATTCTCAGGGCACAGCTTATCAGGCGCTGGTGGATATCAGTGCAGAATCTTCCGGAGAGCCTGGTAATTTAAGCTTAAGTGGTACAATTGATAGAAATCTGGACCTTGATTTTGAGGCTTCAGACCTTCAGCTTGATTTTAATAGCAAACAATATGATTTTAATTTGAATTTAACAAGTTTATTAGATTTTAGTGGTAGTATTGACGGCAGTCTGGAGTCCCCAATTTTGAGACTCAAGCATCAGCTGCGGCAATTAAGTGTTAACAATAATCAACTTGAACTGGTAGAAGGTGAGATACTTCTAGAAGGAAGCAGGAGATTTTCAGTTTCAGAAAATATTAATTTTAGGGCTGGAGGAGAGCTGACGGCTGACGGCAGTTATTCGATGGTTGATGATCAATTAAATTTAAGTTCAAACCTTAAAGATTTACCATTAGGATTTTTAATTTCTTTTCTGGGAGAAGAATATTCTGCTTCTGGCAGTATTAATGGTGCTTTCAGAGCAGAAGGTAATCTGGAATCTCCAGAGCTTGGTGGGGAGATTGATCTAACGGCTGAATATTTAGAGCTCGGTCTCAGTCATCCCATTGAAAATCTGCAGGGGAGAATAAACCTCAATCAGGAAAGTGCCAGTTTAGAAAATGTAAATGGTGATTTTGCTGATGGTAGTTTTGAAGTCAGCGGTGGTCTTAACTTTTTTGATTTAGAAAACGCCTGGGATCTGGCTTTAAAAGGGCAGAAACTTTATTTTGACTACGGATCGCTGACAGGTGATTTTGACGCTGATCTAAAATTTGTTGGCCCTCTGGCAAGCCCAACTCTCTCAGGAGAGCTGGTGCTTAATGATTTTGTGATTGGGATACCGTTTGACTTCCCTCAAAGTGAATCTGATTCAGATGCTTTTGTACCCCAAATTAATCTGGAGATCATTCCCGGTGAAAATGTAAGAGTAGAAAACGAAAATATGGAAGTTATTGTGGAAAGAGGTAATCTTAATCTAAAATTCGACAACAGCTCTAATGACCCTCTGGTAATGGAAGGTCGTCTGCGCAGTCAAAGTGGTACCTTTACTTATTACAATTCCCGCTTTAATCTGCAGAATGCAGAGGCTGTTTTTACACCTGTTGACGAAAATGATATACCGAGTCTCAGTGTAAATGCGATCACCTATGCGGGTGGACATGAGATTACCATTAATCTAACTGGTCCCGCCGATAATATGCGAATTACTTTAAGCTCGAATTCTGATCTTACTGAAGATGAAATTTTAAATCTGCTTTCAACCCGTGGAGCTTTAGGTTCTGCCATCATTGGTGGAGAAGATATTGGGATTCAGAACATCATCTGGCAGGAGTTAATTAGAATTGTAAACTCTTTTCTGCAGCGGGGTGTAATTTCTGATATTGAATCAGATTTTAAAACAGCTTTTTCACTTGACCGCGCGGAAATTGATGCTTTTCAATATGGTTTGGAGCGAGAATTTGCTCTTTATTTAGGGGAAAATATTACTGATAGATTGTACTTAGAATATGCCAGTTTCTTTACTGAAGAGGGAAGAGAAGGAGAAATATCTTTCCAGTATAAGCTGACAGATCCCACAGTTCTTAAAGGAACTTATTTTGGTGATCAGGAATATCAGATCAGTATTGAAACAGAAATTGAATTTTAGGAGGCCATGGAAATGAAAAAATATTTGTTGACTGTCATTCTTATTTTAACTTTAACGCTCAGCTTTTCTACTTCACTTTTAGCGCAAAATGTGCCAATTGATGAGGTTACTAAAATTACAGTTGAGGGTAATGAATATGTAAGTGATTTTGAAATTTTAAATGCGGTTCAGACTGAAGTTGGTGATCAGACAGACCAGCAGGCACTGCGTTCTGATATGCAGGCTATTTTTGACCTTGGTTATTTTTCTGATATTAATATAGTATTCGAAAATTATGAAGGTGGATTAAATGTTATTTTTGAGGTTGTCGAAAATCCAGTTTTAAAAGAGATTAATATTTCCGGTTATGAGGAAATATATACAGCAAAAGAGGTGCGGCAGGCACTTGATCTGCAGTTAGAAACTGTACTTAATGTTAAAAAAATGAATGAAAATTTAAAGGCATTTCAGGAAAAGATGCAGAATGATGGCTATATTCTGGCCCGCTACAGGGATGTTAATATTTCTGATCAGGGTGTGCTGACAGTTAAGATCAGTCCTGGTTATCTGGATTCAATTGAAATTAAAGGTAATACGAAGACTAAAAATGATGTTATCTTAAGAGAAATGCCGATTGAAGCTGGAGAAATCATAAATATCAATAAAATTCAGCGGGGTTATCAGAATCTGCTCCGTCTCGAATTTTTTGAAAATATTAATCCGGAATTAGAGAGAGTTGAAAGTGAGCAAAACCTGGCAAAGTTAGTGATCAACCTTGAGGAAGGTAAAACAGGCCGCCTAAACTTTGGTGGAGGTTACAGCTCTACAGATGGCTGGCTTGGCTTTGTTGATGTCAGTGAAAAGAATTTATTTGGTAATGGACAGAATATAGGAGCTAAATGGCAGTTTGGTGATACTACAACTTATTCTCTAAACTTTTATGAGCCCTATCTCTGGGACAGCAAATATTCCTTTGGTTTCAGTATTTATGATCGCGAAAGCGAAAGAACAAATGATGCTGATCAAGATTATATTCGTGAGAGCAGAGGTGGCAGTGTAACCTTTGGTCGTCCCCTGCCCAATGACTGGAGAACTTCTCTCAGATACAGAGCTCAAGACACAGAAGAATACTGGAGTGATGATGGCACAGAAATCTATGACAACAGCCTGCGTTCATTAACCTTAGGTTTCAGCAGAGATACTTCTAACAGCCGCTTCCACCCTACTTCTGGCTCAATCAATAATTTTGAGATTGAACATGCAGGGGATTTCATTGGTGGAGAAATGGACTTTACTAAATTTAACTTAGATACCCGCCGTTACTTCCCCGGTTTTAGTGATCATGCCTGGGCTCTCAGGATGAAACTTGGCCTAAGTGAGCCGAGAACTCCTCTGGATTCTGAGGAATATGACCTCGGAGGCTCAGACAGTCTGCGCGGCTATGAGCGCAGTGATTTTGATGTTGACACCAGAGATAACAACAATCTCCTCTTATTTAATGTGGAATACAGAATTCCATTTAATGAGAGTTTTACCGGAGTCTTATTTACAGATGCCGGTAATGTCTGGGAAGATAGAGACAGCATAGCCTTAAATGACTTAAGATATGGTTATGGACTGGGAGTAAGGATGAATACTCCTGTTGGACAGCTCCGTCTGGACTACGGCTGGGATGATAATCAGGATGGTCAGCTGCACTTCAGTATCGGTAATACATTTTAGTACAAATAAAATAATAAATAATTATCAATAATATATGATAAGCTCTACAAATTGTAACAGTTAATAAAGAGGATTATCTGGAGGAATTAGAAATGAATTGGAGTGACCGCAAGTTCCAGCTGGCAGTTTTGATATTATTAACTGCTATTCTAACGGCAGTAGTAATGCTTGGAATACTGACAGATGATGAGTCGGTTGATCAGGCTGCCTATGTTAATCTGCAGCGTGTTTTTGCAGAACATCCGGCTAGAACTGCAGCCGAGAAGACTTTAAATCAAAAAGCAGCCGAATACCAGCAGCAGCTGGAATTAGAGGCAGAAGAACTGTCAGGCACTGAACAAAAAGAGCTCCTGCTGAAATATCAGCAGCAGCTTAAAAATTTAGAATCTGAACTTTTAGCTTCTGTGACTGAGGAAGTGGAAGCAGTAATCAAAGAAACTGCTGCTCAAAAAAAGGTTAAATTTGTTTTAGAAGAAGAACAGATTTTATACGGCGGCTATAATTTAACTGATGATGTTCTGGCAAGACTGAAAGAAAAGTGGTAGATGCAATTAACTTAATTAGAATAATAAATTGAGCAGCATAAAAGAAAGGAGAAAGGCAAAATGGATAAATATGATTATCATTTTATCTCAATAAAATTTTTAACAGCTATTTTATTGGCTCTAGTTTTTGCCTTTCTCCTTATCTATGTCTTTACTCCCAACCGGAGAGGTGATTATCTGGTTTACAATCTTGAGGAAAGCAATTTCCAGTTGGAGGGGGATTCTTTTTCTGACTTTAAAACTATCTCAGCTGCAGCTAAGGCTGAGCAGCAGGAATTTGAAAAAAAATTAAAGGCAAGAAGTTTTGAGCTGATGGAAGAGACAAAACAGAGCCTGCTTGCTGTTATCACAGCCAATCATTTAGAAAAAATGAATGGTTTAAGAGAGGCCAGAATGCTGACTCTGGAGGCTAAAAAGCGGGAGCTGGAGCAGCGGGAAGACAGTTTATTACAGGCCAGAAGACAGGAGCTGGAAGCTGAACTTTCTCAAAAACTGCAGCAGCTGCGGCAGCGGGTTAGAGATAAATATTCGGATTTTAATCAGCAGCAGATTAGAGATAATTATCTCAAAATGATTAATCTCAACTTAAAAATTGAATTTGTTGCCCGAAGTGCAGCAGAAAAAGAAAAATATCAAAAACAGCTGCAGGAAGTGAAGTCAGAACAGGAAGCATTAATGGCTGAGAAAAATTCACAGCTGAATGAAGATATTTCAGAACAGACCAGTGAACTGATTATGGAATTCAACCAGCAGTATGCAGCTTATAGAGATCAAATAAGAGAAGAGCATCAAAAAATAATTGCAGAGCAGAGTGCTGAAATTGAAAAAGAGCTGGCCCAGGCCAGAAAAGAAATTAAAAATAGTTTAGCTGTCAGCCGTGAAGAAAAAAGAATTCAGCTGGAACAGTTAATAGCAGAAACTAAAGCTTATTATTAGCAGGGGGTTTAAAGCATAATGCATTATTATCGAAAAACAGCTGCAGTATTTATTCTGGTGCTGACTTTAATACTGCCTTTATTTTTAGAAAAAAATGAGGCAACAGCAGTGGTTAATTTAGACAGGGTAATTGACGCAAGTTCTTATTTAAGTGAGATTAAAGCCCGGAGCTCAGCTGAACCGGAAGCAGATCAAATTTCTCTGGCAGCAGCAGAGTCAAAAATCATGGAGATCTTAAAGACAGAAGCAGCAGAATTGGCAGCCTTAAACAGCTACAGCAGTATCTTGATTGATCAGGCTATTTATCAGGGCGGCAGTGATATCACTCAGGAATTAGCTGCAAAAATAGATGAGAAATATAAATAGAAAAAAAGATTAAGATTAGATAGATAATTAATATAATTTGGTTATTTTAGGGAGGATAATATAAAAGTGACAGCAAATAAAAAAAGTAATTATCGGCTTAAAGAATTAGCAGAGTTTACAGCCTCAGAAATTAAAGGTAATCAGGATTTAACAATTGATAATGCGCGCGGAATTGAAGAAAGCAATAACTCTTCGGTTACCTTTGCTGATCAGCAGGAATATTTACTTGCAGCCTTAAAATCAGAAGCCTCTGTTATTGTTAGTAGTTATAATATTTATCAAAAACTTAATTCAGACCAAAAAGAAAAGAAGAGTTTTTTATTAACAGATAATCCCAGAAGAGTTTATGCCCAGATTGCTGATTATTTAACACCGCGCCCTTATGAGAGTGGAGAGCTTTCTGCAAAGGCTGTAATTGATTCTACAGTAAAAATCGGAGAAAAGGTTTCGATTCATCCGGGGGTTGTAATTGCCGAAAATGTAGAAATTGGAGATGCTGCGGTACTGGCACCAGGAGTGATTATAGGACCGGATGTAAAAATTGGCAGCGGCTGTCTGCTGCATCCAGGAGTTATTATTGAAAGAGGAACGATAATTCAGGATGATGTGATAATTCAATCCGGTGCTGTAATTGGTTCTGATGGTTTTGGTTTTGCTACAGACGAAAACGGCCACCACAAGATTCCACAGCAGGGTAATGTGATCATCGAGTCAGATGTAGAAATTGGAGCTAATGTGACAATTGACCGGGGTGCCAGTGGTCCAACCATTATCAGGCAGGGAACAAAACTGGATAATCTGATTCAGATCGGTCATAATGTTGAGATTGGTGAAGAATCATTACTGGTTGCCCATTCTGCTGTTGCTGGAAGCACTAAACTGGGGCGCAGAGTAACTCTGGGTGGACAATCTGGAGTTGTAGGCCATATTAAAATAGCAGATCATACGACTGCAGCAGCTAGGGCAATGGTAACCTCACCGACAAATGAGGGTGATTTTATCTCCGGTGCACCGGCTCAAATTCACCGAGAAGCCCTAAAAGAACAGGCTTATTTGCGGCGGCTGCCAAAATATATTGACAAAATTAAAAAACTGGAAAAACGCCTGGCAGAGCTTGAAAATAAATAATCCTTGAATTATAAAGTCAATAAATATATAATAAACTATTGAAAGGCTTTTAATGAAAGGATGACAATCTTGTATATAGAAAAAGAACAGCAAAAAACACTCAAAAAAGAGATATTAATTAAAGGAACAGCCCTGCATTCCGGTAAAGATGCCGAGATCAGATTAAAAGCAGCTCCTGCTGATACAGGAATAATATTTTATCGTTCTGATCTAAATCAAAAGATAAAGATCAAGGCAGAGCCGAAAGCAGTTGTTAATTTAGTCAGAAATACAACTATTGGCAGTCAGGAAATTAAAGAAGCTAAGGTAAGTACAGTTGAGCATTTAATGGCAGCCATCTGGGGCAGTGGAATTGATAATCTAATAATCGAGGTTTTAGGACCGGAAATTCCCGTTGTTGACGGCAGTGCCTATCCCTACTATCAGCATCTTTTAGAGAATGGGCTCCAGGAGCAGCAGCAGAAGCGGAAAGTTTTCAAAGTTGAAGCTCCAATTTATGCCCTTCAGGATGATTCATATATTACTATTTTGCCATATGATGGTTTTAAAATTTCTTATACCTTAGATTATCAGCACCCGGTAATCGGAAGCAGTTATTTTGAATTCGATGCCGATAAAATAGATTTTGCGGAAGAAATTGCAAAGGCCAGAACCTTTGGCTTTGCCGCAGAGGTAGAAAAACTGCACGAACAGGGTTTAGCTCTTGGGGGCAGCCTGGAGAATGCTGTTTTAATAGAAGAAACAAAAACAGTTAATCCACTGAGATTTGAAAATGAGTTTGTAAGACACAAAATTCTTGATGTTATTGGGGACATGTTTTTAAACGGCAGAATCATGGGGCATATTATAGCGGTTAAATCCGGACACAGGCTCCATGTTAAACTGGCCGAGAAGATCAGAGAAAAAATGCTTGAGGAGGAAATTTAATTTGAGTAAGATAAATGATATTATTGATATTAATGTAATCAAGTCAATTTTACCCCACCGGTATCCTTTATTATTAGTAGATAGAATTGAAGAAGTACAGAAAAAGGAATCAATTGTTGGGATAAAAAATGTAACAATTAACGAGGAGTTTTTCTTAGGACACTATCCGGATCATCCAATTATGCCGGGAGTTCTGATTGTAGAAGCTATGGCCCAGGTAGCAGGAATTTTGATCTTTTATAGTTTTGAAGATATGGAAGACAGACTTCCTATCTTCACCAGTATAGATAAGGCAAAGTTTAGAACACCTGTTAAACCGGGTGATCAGTTAAGAATTAAGGTTGAAATGGTGAGATTGCGCAAAAGAGTTTCTAAGGTAAGAGGGGAAGCTTATGTGGGCGATAATCTTGCTGCAGAAGCAGAAATGATGTTTACTTTTGAGGAGAAATAATTTGATTACTTTGGAAGGGGAATGATTGTCTTGGCAGCAGAAAAAAAGGGTAAAGTGCTCCACATGAGCAATATTCACGAAACAGCGATTGTTGCTCCTGGAGCCAAGATTGGGAAAAATGTTGAAATAGGTCCTTATGCTATTATCGGCGAAAATGTTGAAATTGGGGAAGGAACAGTTATTGGCCCACACGTAGTAGTTAAGGGCTGGACACAGATAGGTAAAAATAATGAAATATTTCACGGGGCTTCTATAGGTTTTGAGCCTCAGGATTTAAAATTTGATGGAGAAAAAAGTTATCTCTTTATTGGTGATAACAATACAATTAGAGAAAATGTAACTATTCACCGGGGGACCGCCGACGGCGGAGGGGAGACAAGAATTGGAAATGATAATTTATTAATGGCCTACTGTCATGTAGCACATGACTGTCAGCTGGGCAGCCATATTGTAATGTCCAATGCGACAAACTTAGCCGGCCATGTAGTAATTGAAGACTATACTGTAATTGCCGGTATGGTTGGAGTCCACCAATTTGTGCGCATCGGTAAGATGAGTATGGTTGGTGCTCATTCTAAGGTTGTCAAAGATGTACCTCCCTATATTTTAGTTGACGGACATCCAGCTGGAGTTAATGGAATTAATGTAGTTGGCTTAAGACGCAATGGAGTTAGTCCTGAGATGCGGAGAGAAATCAAAAGAGCCTATAAGACTCTTTACCGTTCTAAGTTAAATATCGATGAAGCAATAGAAAAAATGGATCAGGAATTAGATGCCAGTGAAGAAATCGAGCATTTTCTGCGCTTTTTGCGTAATGCCAGCCGCGGAATCTGCCGGTAGGTGTCATTAATGAGCAAAAAAGCTTTAATCGCAGGCTGGGGAGATCTGCCGCGGATCTGGGCGGAAAAAGCTCAGGCTCAGGCTGAAGATTTTATAGTAATTAAAATTGCCGAAGAAATCACAGCTGAATTCTCTGATTTAGACTGTGAAGTTTATACGGTTAATTTAAGCCAGCTGGGAGAAATTCTTCAGATTATAGAAAAACAAGAGATTGAAGAAGCAATCTGGCTGGGTAAAATTAAGAAATCCCATCTTTTTAATGATTTTAAGCCAGATCAGAAATTACAGCAGCTTTTAGCACAGCTGCCTGATTTAAATGATGATACAATTTTGCTGGCCTTAGCCCTGGAATTTATAAATTCTGGAGTTGAGATTCTGCCGCAGACCTATCTTTTAGAAGATCAGCTGGCAGAGGCCGGAGTTTTAGCCGGTGAAATAAAAGGCGAGTTAAAAAGAGATTTAATATTTGCCTTTGAGACTGCCTACAATCTGGGTCGTTTTGATATTGGGCAGACTGCTCTGGTTAAGGATGGAGCTGTGATGGCCCTGGAAGCAATTGAAGGCACAGATCAGGCGATTAAAAGGGCAGCTAAATTTGGTGGCCCGGGAGTCATAATGGCCAAATGCAGCAAAAAAGATCAGGATATCCGTTTTGATGTCCCTACAGTTGGCCTTAAAACTTTAAATAATTTAATTGAAGCAGAAGCGACAGCTTTAATTATTGAGGCAGAAAAAACATTTATTTTAAATAAAGAAGAGTTCTGCCGTCGAGCAGCTGCAGCTGGAATTATAATTGCTGCTGCCGAATATAAAGAAGGGGAGTTAATTCTACCTTGGCAAAAATAATGGTTTCTGCAGGAGAGGTATCTGGTGATATGCATGCTGCAGCAGTCCTCAAAAAAGCAAAAGAAAAAAATGATAGTATAGAGATTTTTGGTATGGGATCAACTGCACTCAAAGAAATGGGAGCTGAAATTTTAATTGACCCGACTGAAATCAGTACTATTGGTTATATAGAAGCTTTAAAAAACTTAAGGCAGCATTTTAAACATCTGAGTCAGATGAAAAAACTGCTGCGTCAGCGCCAGCCGGATCTTGTATTTCTGGTGGATTATTCTGCCTTTAATATGAAACTGGCTAAAGCCTGCAGTCTGGAAGGGGTTAAAGTGGTTAACTATTTTCCGCCTTCTGCCTGGGTTTACAATAAGGGCAGGGCTAAAAAAATGGCCGCTTACGGAACCCATATAGCAGCTGTTTTTCCGATGGAAAGAGATGTTTATCAGCAGGCAGGGGCGGAAGTCACTTTTGTCGGCCACCCGCTGGTAGACCTGGTAGAAGTTAAAAAATCTGAAGCTGAAATCAGGCGGGATTTGAATTTAAAAACAGAAGCGAAAGTTATTTCTCTTTTTCCAGGCAGCCGCCGGGGAGAGATCGAATCCCTGCTGCCTGAGATGCTGAAGGCTGCTAAAAGAATAAAAAATGAGAGTCCGGAAACAGTATTTTTACTAGCAGCAGCCGACGGGATTAAAATTGATTATTTAGAGTCTTTTATTAAAAAAGTTGAGCTAGAGCTAAAAATTGTGCAGAAGAGAAATTATCAGCTGATGAAGATTTCGGAATTTATAATTTCTGCTTCGGGAACCACAACTCTGGAGGCCTCAATTTTAAATACACCTCAGATTATTGCCTATCAGGCAGCTTTGACCACCTATCTGCTGGCTAAATATGTATTTAAAGTAGAATTTGTCGGCCTGCCAAATATTATTGCTGCTGAGGAAGTTGTGCCGGAACTCCTGCAGAATGATTTTGAGGCAGAAAGGATTGCTGAGCTGGCCTTAAACTGGCTAAATAACAAACAAGAATTGAATAAAATAAAAGAGAAGCTGCAGACTGTACGCCAGAAACTTGGTGGAGGTGGAGCAGTGGAAAAAACAGCAGACTTACTGCTTAGAGAAGGAGGGCTAAAAAATAGTGGATAGAAAAAGTATTTTTTTAGCGCTCTTTATTTTTATTATAATAGTTTTTTCTTTTTATTTTACCCTTGAGCAGAATCCAATCACTCCACCTGAACCGGAAGTGGTTGATCAGGAGCTGCCTGAGGAAAAGTTGAAAGATGTAAGTTTCAGTATTTTTAATGATAAGCAGAAACACGAATTAAAGCTTAAGAGCAAAGAACTGGAAAACTTTAAGAGTCAGAACAGGATGGAGCTGAAGCCGATAGAGGTCAAAGTCTATTCCCTCAGCGGTGATGAGCTGCTTTATACGCTGACCGGTGATTACGGTATTTATTATACCAGTCAGGATTATATTGAAGTCAGATCAAATGTGATTATAAAAAGTGATCAGTATCGAATAGAAGCTGATCAGCTGGACTATTATTTAGATCGCAACTATCTCGAAGGTAGAGGTTCGGTTAAAATTGAAGGCAGTGATTTCAGCTCAGAAGCTGAAAGCTTTAATTCTGACCTCAATCTTCAGAATTTAGAACTTTCGGGTAATGCCCGGCAGGTAGAAATAAATTTTGATGATTTAAAAGAGTGATTTTAAAATTCACTCTGCAGGTAAGGAGTAATTAATATGCATAAAAAAATTTTATTAATTTTTATAATTTTTCTTTTAACAGTGAGTTTAAGTGTTAGTGCGGCCAGAGAACTAAATGGTGATAATCTTGATTTAGAGCAAACTGAGGCCGGCCAGATTTTTAGAGCCAGTGGTAATGTAGAGCTGATCTATGATGAATTAAGAATTACAGCCGAGGATGAAGGAATTTACCGCCGCTATAATGGTGAAATTGAGTTTAGGGATAATGTTCAGCTTTTTTATCAGGAATTTGAAGCTGAGGCGGTTGAGCTGACCGGTAACCTGGAAACAGAAATTTTTCATTTAATCAAAGAAGCTCAGGTCAGAGGCCAGAATTCTCTGCTCAAAGCTGATAGAATTGATATTTATCTGGCAGAAGATAGAATAGAGGTTAAAGGTAATGCCTATCTGGAATACAAAGATTTCTGGGCTGAGGCTGATCAGATAACCTACCATCTTGATCGGGAATTGATTCTGCTGGAAGGCGGTGTCCGCGGTGAAAGAAATGGTGAGAGTTTTAATTCTGATTCAGCAGAGATTGACCAGCAGACTGAAGAGGTTAAACTAAAGGGACAGGCCACACTGCGCTTTAGTGAAGTTGAAGAGGAGCAGAATCCAGATAGCGGCAGTGAGCCGGCGGAGGCTAATTAGATGACTATTAAAGCAGAGGGCTTAATTAAAGAATATAATAAAGAACGAGTTGTCAACAAGGTTGACCTAACAGTAGATAGAGGCCAGATTGTGGGCCTGCTGGGTCCAAATGGAGCCGGTAAGACAACAACCTTTTATATGATTTTAGGTTTGATTAATCCGGATGGAGGCCAGATCTTTTTTGATGAGCACAATATTTCAAACCTCCCTGTCTATAAGAGAGCCAGGCTTGGTATTGGCTATCTGCCGCAGGAAGCTTCAATTTTTCGTAAGTTAACAGTGGGAGAAAATTTGAAATCAATTTTAGAATACAGAGATTTAAGTGATCAGGAAATTGAAGCAACAATCGTGGAGCTGCTGCAGGAATTTCACATTGAAGGCTTAAGGGACCGTAAGGGCTTTCAGTTATCCGGTGGTGAGCGGAGAAGAGTAGAAATAGCCAGAGCCCTGGCGGCTGACCCGGCTTTTATTCTCTTAGATGAACCTTTTGCCGGTGTTGATCCGATAGCAGTTAATGATATTCAGGAGATAATTCGCTATCTCAAAAAAAGAGGTCTCGGAGTTTTAATTACCGACCACAGTGTGCGCGAAACCCTGTCGATTACAGACAGAGCCTATATCATGCATGAGGGTAAGATCCTGCTTTCTGGAACTTCAGAAGAAATAGCTAAAAATGAGCAGGCCCGCAAATTTTATCTGGGCGATAAATTCAAAATATAGTGAGGTGCATCTTTTTTGAAAACAATCAACAAATATATTTATAAAGAATTGATCGCACCTTTTTTCTTTGGGGTGGCAGCTTTTACCGGTATTTTTATCGGTACTGATTTAATTTTTGAACTGACAGAATATTATACCGAGTGGGGAGTAGAAGTTTTTACTCTGATCAGGCTTTTCTTTTTAAGCCTGCCGGAGATTATTGTTTTAACTTTTCCAATGGCATCTCTTCTGGGAACAATTATGGCCTACAACAGGCTTTCTGGTGACAGTGAGATTACAGCTATGCGGGCTG